>JGI24698J34947_10000989_pt1 | contig 14573 bp, 15 predicted proteins | sample TergutMp193P3_FD_34947 | JGI IMG/M metagenome (IMG submission 34947) | reverse complement strand
CATCACTTTCTTCCCGAAATAGCTCAAGTTACACCCATAGGCTCAAACGCGGCGCAATTCTCATCTCCAAATAAAATGGCACATTCTATGTAGAAATGGAAGTTAGATGCACCCGGTTTTAAACAACCTCGCTAATTTAGGCGCTTACCTTCTCGGCTGGCTGTTTGTTGGCATCGTCTGCGCCGGCCTCATGATGGCGGGCGGGGGGACCATTGCGTATTCAGTCGCCTTTGGCGCTCTCTCAGCCTTTTTTGCGTCAACGCTCTTTTTACCTGTCTATTATCCGTGCCTGGCCCTCAAGCCCGAAAAAACAGGCCCAACCATATTGTTATCCTCTCTTGCCATAGTAGCTTTGGTCTTTGGAGCGGCCTGGGCAGGGGCGATGTTCCTGGCGTTTCACTTGCTGAATTTGGCGCGGCAGTGGAGCTTTCAAATATCCAGCTTTGTTGCCCTTGCCTTAAATGGCTGGGTACTCTGCGCCCTCACCGAGGCGGTGTATTACGTCTACATTGCCTTCGCGCGCGCGCGGGAAGCCGAAAGGCTTGAGCAGGAACAGCGCGTGATGGCCCGGGAAGCCGAGCTGCGCGCGCTGCGGGCGCAGCTCAACCCGCATTTTTTATTTAACAGCCTCAACTCAATTAGCGCCCTGACCACCGCAGACCCTAAGCGGGCGAGGGAGATGTGCGTTTTGCTTTCTGATTTTCTCAGAAAGAGCTTGCGCCTTGGAGAGCGGCAATCTGTCCCCCTCTCCGAAGAACTGGAACTGATAAAAAATTACTTTCAGATAGAAAAAATCCGCTTTGGCTCAAGGCTTAACGTGGATTGGGAAGTTGACGACGCCGTTCTGGCTGCGGAAGTCCCGACGCTGCTGCTTCAGCCATTGGTGGAAAATGCCGTTAAACACGGCATATCCCAGTTGATAGAGGGCGGAACCATTCAAATTAAAGCCTGGGCGCAGGATGGAAACGTTTTGATCAGGATGGAAAACCCCGTTGACCCGGACGCCAAAACGCCAAAAGGGCTGGGCCTGGGCGTGAGACAGGTGCATCAGCGCCTCATAGCGCGGTTCGGAGTTGACGGCCGTATGGAGGTTGATTTAAAAGACGGAACACATAGCGTCAGCCTTGTTTTTCCCCGCAGCAGCAGCCAGCGCGCTTAAAAAGTAGAAAAAATGGATATTTACGCGCATCCGTGACTTTAGAAAGGAACAAAACTATGACTGAGCAAATCATCAACGCCGTGATAGTTGACGATGAAGACCTGGCGAGGGCCATAGTCAGAGAACAACTGGCCGCTCGCCCCGAAATAAAACTGCTGGCCGAGTGCGGCAATGGCTTTGACGCCGTGAAGGTTGTGAATGAAATGAAGCCCGACTTGCTCTTTCTTGATATTCAAATGCCCAAGCTGGATGGGTTTGAGGTGCTGGAACTGCTTGACCCTCAGCCCGCCGTCATTTTTATCACGGCCTACGATCAACACGCGCTAAAGGCCTTTGAGGTTCACGCCGTGGATTATCTCATGAAGCCCTTTAGCCAGGAGCGCTTTGAGGAAGCCATCCTGCGCGTCAAGGCGCGCCTCAGCCACGGACGCGCATCAAAGATACAGGCGGCGGAACTCAGCAATACAGCCAAGAGCGACTGGCCCCTTGACAGAATAGTGGTCAAGGACGGCTCAAAGGTTACGCTGATACCCCTTGCCAGCCTGGACTACATACAAGCCCAGGACGACTATGTCCTTTTAAAAACGCCGGAAAAAGGACACCTGAAGCAGCAGACTCTAATCAGCCTTGAGCAGCGCTTAGATCCCGGCCGCTTTTTGCGGATTCATCGTTCATTTATAATTCAGCTCGACCGCTTGGCGCGTCTGGAGCAGACGGAGACGGAAAGCTGGGTGGCGGTTTTGAATGGCGGCGTGCGCCTCCCCGTCAGCAAGACCGGCTATGCCAGATTAAAGGAAGTGATGGGCAAGTGATATATAGCGTTTCCGGCTCAAAACCGCGTTTCGCTCCAGAAGTGTCAGCAATGCCGTAATCACGGTTTTGAGCCGGAAACGCTATAATCCCGGTTGATTAAAGTTTGGTAATCAGACTGTCGTTGAGTTGCGGAACCTTGGCGCGGTTTGGCGCATGCGTACTATGAGAGCAAAACGCTGCTCCACAAAACACATGACTATAATATAGGAGGTCTCCATGTTGTTGAATCTCGTTTTTTCATCAGCGTTAGCGCTTACGGCGGTTTTACCGTCAACTGTTGCTTGTAAGCCTGATGAGCCGCCAAAGGCCGCAGCCGCAGAGCCGCTAAAAGTTGGTTCCGCCGCGCCCGCTTTACAAGTGTCGCGCTGGGTCAAGGGTAACGGCCCTTCCGAGTTTGAGCAGGGGAAGGTCTATGTTGTGGAATTTTGGGCCACATGGTGCAAGCCTTGCCTGGATGCCATCCCGCACCTCACGCAGATGGCGCGCGAATATAGCGGCAAAGTTACGTTTGTTGGAGTGAACGTTTGGGAGGAAATAGTAAGCAAGGCCGTGAAGGAAGCAACAGGCGAGACCTTGGATGTGGAAAAAAAAATTGACGCCTTTGTCCGCGGCATGGGCGATAAAATGGATTACTTTGTAGCCAGGGATACAGCCTCAGGCTACATGGCTAATACCTGGCTGTTAGCCGCCGGACAAAACGGGATACCATGCGCCTTTATAGTTGATGGAAACGGAAAGATAGCGTGGATAGGCCATCCAATGGATTCTATGGATGAGGCGATTAACGCGGTTTTGGCAAACGCTGAATAATCTTCCGGCATAAAAAAACCGTTGCGCTCCGCAAGTCAAACGTCCAAAACAAACCGTATTGAATTACCTGCCTCATTAAAGCTGACCTGGCTGGCGACCATCTTGATGAGCGCCAGCCCGCGTCCGTATGGTTTATCGGGACTCGGCATTTCCGCGCATTGCATGTGGCTACGCCAGTCAAAACCTGGGCCGGAATCGGCGACTTCCACGCTGATGGCTTTAATCAGGTTGCAGGCGCCGCCTTCGCGGAGAAGCCTGACTTTTAAAAGAACCTGGCTTGGTTTAATTTCGTTCAGGCGATTTCTGAGCATCTCATTGTAAGGATTAAAAGGGTCTTCTTTAAGGGTTGACGGCAGGCAGAGAACGCCGTGCTCTATAGCGTTTGCGAGGGCTTCCGAAAGAAGCAGCCTGAACGCCTGAACACGTTCAAAGTCAATGCGGTGAGATTCCAGAAAGTCAACGCAACTGTTAATAACTTTATCAGGAGCGTAAATTTGGGGTGTAACGTCAATGACCAGTTCAAGCGAGGGAGACAGAGGCGCGGACAATCCGGCTTCATGGCGCATAAGAGCCTCCCGGGCGTCTGCCCTCACAGAATACCCTTGCCCCGGACACATTTACGGTGACCTCCATTACCACACACATACGCTCAATACTTTTGTAGTTTAAAATATGGTAATTTTTTTGTCAATATTTTTTCAAAAAAAAAAAAATATATTTTTTTGAAAAGTTGAGGAATAAACAAAAAAGGCAAATACCCAAAAAACTTTGATGACAAGTTTGTAAAATTTGTTGAATTTCATATAGTCATGTTACAGCATATGTTTTTAATGCAAAACATATACATTTGATTTTATGATTGTTATAACAATTTATTATTTATGCAAATTTTATTAAAATTTTAGGTCACGCTTTTCTGATGTAATGAGAAAATAAATTTGGTTGGCGGAAGTCAACGCTTCTGTTCAACTCGTCTGAAAGTAACAAAAATGTGTAGCCCTTTGTTTCGCTGTCAAGGCCCTGACGGGGCCGGAAGCCTGGCGCTCAGACCTGGAGCGCCATGTCAATAGATATTCCATTCAAACGCGATTACCTGATGGTTGTTGTACTGCGCGACCCAAAAGAGAAATATTGGGGAAGTCTGCTGGGGTTAGAACCCGCTGGTATAGCCCAGCGCGGTATTGAGCTTTCCCAGTGGGAACAAATACTCTCGTTAATCAGGGGCGGCGAGGCGCTTCAGGTTGCGTTGGCTACCAGGTTTTTCCCAATGCACAGGGTTGAATTGATGTACGCGGATGAAGAAGGCTCAGGCGCAGAGAGCCTGGGCGCTACGTTTTTTCGAAGAACGGGCATTGCGCCACTGGATTTTCTTGGAGACGCCCAGGCGTCTTCTATGCGGGTATGAATTGACGCGCCGCCCGGCGGCGCGTCAATTCAACTCTTCACTCTTCACTGTAAAGATATGGAGGCTTCTATGCACGCCACGCATGAAAAATGGTTTCAAGTTTTCCGTGAAAGGGCAAAGGCGCTCAAGCGGCACATCGTGCTTCCCGAAGGCGTGGATGACCGCACAATTCAGGCTGCGGCAACAATTCTGAAAGAGGGGATAGCCAGGATAACCATTCTTGGCGAACCTGCCGCTATTAGTTCCAGAGCGGCGGAATTGGGCGTTAGCGTTGACGGCGCTACGCTGCGGAATCCATGTAATGATTCGGAAACAAAGGCGTTAGCCAACGCTTTTTATGAGGCCCGCAAGCACAAGGGCATGACGCCCGAAAAGGCCCTGGAAACACTTAATGTCCCGCTGTACTTTGGCGGAATGATGGTCAGGGCTGGCCAGGCCGACGGCTTTGTCGCCGGGGCTTTAAATACAACGGGAGAAACCGTGAGGGCCTGTCTGCTCGCGATAGGGTGCGCGCCCGGCATCAAAACGGTATCAAGCGCCTTTCTCATGATTCACCCTGATGAAAAATTTGGCGAGAAGGGCGCGATGATGTTTGGGGACTGCGCTGTGTTGCCTGACCCGACGCCAGAGCAGCTGGCGGATGTAGCCATTGCCAGTTCTGGCGCCGCCAAGTCCATGCTGGGTATAGAGCCAAAGGTGGCCTTGCTCAGCTTCAGCACGGCGGGGAGCGCCGAGCACGAAAAGGTTGAAAGAGTGCGCGGGGCGCTGGCCATCGTCAAAGAGCGCCGTCCCGAATTGCAGATTGACGGCGAGATACAATTCGACGCCGCGATGATTCCGGCCGTCGGACAAAAGAAGTTCCCTGGCTCAAAGGTGGCCGGCAACGCCAACGTATTGGTATTTCCCGACCTCAACGCGGGAAACATCGGCTACAAAATCGCCGAACGACTTGGCGGATGCAGCGCCAACGGCCCGGTACTGCTTGGTTTAAGCAAGCCAGGCAATGATTTGAGCAGGGGCTGCTCCGCCGAAGACGTTGTAAATACTGTCATACTGACGATATTACAGACCGCGTGAAGCGAATCGCGTTCTTTATTTCAGGCGCGGGCGGAAACGCCCTGAACCTGCTCTCGGCTTGCCGGGACGGCAAACTTAATGCCCAGCCCGTTCTGGCTATTTCAAGTTCATCAAAAGCGCCGGGCGCAGAGCGTCTGCGGGCCGCAGGTTTGCGCGTTGAGGTGATTCTGAGGAGCGGCTTTGATTCAGACGAAAAATACAGCGGCGCCTGTTTTTCCTGTTGTGAAGACAGCCAGGTGGATGTTATTTGTCTGTGCGGCTTTCTCAAAAAGCTGGTAGTGCCTGAGCGCTGGACGGGGCGGATACTGAATATCCATCCCGGGCCGCTGCCCCGATTTGGCGGGCAGGGGATGTACGGCATGGCTGTCCATAGGGCCGTCTTGTTGGCGGGCGTTGCCGGGAGCGGCCCAACGGTTCACTTGGTTGACAACGAATACGACCACGGAAAAATCCTGGCCTTTGAGCCTGTCCCCATCCTGCCGGACGACACGCCGGAAACGCTGCAAAAGCGAGTCTATGAGGCCGAGATGAGACTGTACCCAAAGGCATTGGGGGATTTTTTAGACCAAGTCGCGCTCAATCCCGATCAAACGAGCTGGTATTAGACCAATTCAACTTTGAATAGCTGAATGGCTATATAGGTTGCTTTTCAAAGTTAAACCGCTCTAGACGCCAGGGCGCAAATCCGACGCCCTTATCTCACACCCCTTTTTTGTGCCCAGCGCTGAGACTCCAGCTAATTCCGGCACGAGTATTTCCCTGGCTACCCTGCAAACCTGTTCAAGCGTAGCAGCGTCTATTTCGGCTAACTGCTGGTCTATATCCAAAATGCCATCCAGGTGCATGGCCTGGTGGGCAATGGAAAACATGCGGCTGCTGGTGCTTTCCTGGCTGAATACCAGGCTTGTCCGCAGTTGCAGCCTGGCCCTGTCCAGTTCAAGCTGGGTTGGGCCATTTTTTGCCAGGCGTTTGCATTCAGACATGGCGCGCTGCACTAGCTCTCTGGCCCTGCCTGGGGCGCAGCCGGCAACAATTTGAATCGCTCCAGAATCGCGGTAATGGGTTGTATAACTCCCTATCTGATAGCAGAGGGCGTGCTTTTCCCTTAATTCAAGAAACAACCTGCTGGACATGCCGCCGCCGAGGATATGGCACATGAGGTTTGCGGCTATCCGGTCGGCGTGGCGATGGCAGGGCGCGGGGAAACCAATAACCAGGCTGGTTTGGTTGAGGTTTTTGCGCCTGGTATTTTGAATAAAGGGCTGGGGGCTATTTTGTTTTATTTCTTTGAGTGTCTCCGGGCAGTCGCTATTTAAGCGTTGTTCCAATAGCGGCGCGATGAGCGAAATAAATTCATCGCCGTCAACGTCTCCCGCAGCGACAATTAACAAGTTTTTTGGCCTGTAAGCCTTGGAAAAAAAATCCCTCACGTCTCCAGCCGTGTAATGGCGCACCTGATCCGGCCTGCCCAGGATTGAATGACTCAGAGAGCCGCCCTTCCAAAAAAATTGGTAAAACAGCTCGCTCACCCAATCATCGGGCTGATCTTCGCTTTGGTTTATTTCTTCAAGTATTACGTCCCGTTCCCGGGCCAATTCATCGGGGTCAAACCTGGGGGCCGTGACGAGGTCGCACAAAAAATCCAGGAGGTCAGGCAGGCGTTCCCGCAGCACCTTTCCGTAAAAACACGCGCTCTCCTTACCCGTAAAGGCGTCTATGTGGCCGCCCAGGTAATCCGAAACCTCGGCTATAACCTGTGGCGTCGGGTATTTTTCTGTGCCTTTAAATACCGTGTGCTCTATAAAGTGGGCCAGACCTTCTTCATTACTATCTTCCTGGCAACTGCCCTGCCGCAGCCAAAAACCAACTGCGCAACTCCTCACGGCGGGTATGGTATGCGCCAGGATTTCTGTTCCAGCCGGGGTTATGTGACGGGATGTTTGACAGGGACTCGCCATCTGGGGTTTAGTGTACTCAACTTTTTCGGAAAACAAAACATGCTCATCAATCATCCCTCAGACTCTCCTCCCGCAAGCCCCACGGGCATACGCATGAGCCTGAAGCCGCTTATCCCCCAGGCCAGAGCGCCGATGGCGAGCAGTATTGTTACGCATAGCCATAATGGCGTGGTTATTTGAGTTTGGGCCAAAATGTCAAACACATCGTTATTGGTGTACCGGCTTATAGAAATACTCTCCAGATAATGTGTAAAAGTAGCGCGTTGCAACGCCGGCGGCAAGACTCTCACCATTGGGTCCCAAATATAAAAAAACAACACCGCCCACAGCGTCCCGCGCTTAAAAAACCATAAAAGCAGTGAAGCAAAGCCCAGCTGCGCCCAGTGCGCGAGTAATAAGGCCAATATTTTTCTGGGGACTGAATATGGGTCTAAGCCCACAAAGGGCATCAGCGTCACTGCAACCATTAGCCATATTGCGCACCAGGCAAACCACAACAGCCCCTTGGCCAGCGGTATTGTCCAGGCTGGCGCCGGCCGCGCGAGCATCAGGGGGAGCGCGCGCTGCTCTAAGTCTTCGCTGATACACGCCGGGGCGGCCACTATAGCGATTATCGGAAGCGTTATCTGCCCGTAGCCGTAGTGATAAAGCTCTAGCGACGTCCGTGCCGGATTTGGCGCGCTGTCAAAAATCATGACAACCCATACAACAACGAGGGGCATAAGCGTCAAACCTGCCAACACCCAGCCCCGGGCTTGAAAAACTTTTGGCAGATATCCTTTGAATATTGCCCCTATTGCGTCTATGGCGCTTGGTATATTTCTCATGTGATTATCCGTGATCTTGCGTCAGGTATTGAAAAACGGCGTCTAAGTTCATATCCAGCGGGTCAAGGGCCTTTATAGACAATTGTCCCGAAGCAACGGCGTTTTGGAATACAGGGAAAAAATCCCTCGGGTTTTTAACGGCCAGCACCGCGCCGGATTCTTCCATCCTCAGGGCTACTAAATTCGGGCGTTCTACAGCCCATCTCGCAATGGATTTAACGGCTTTGGCGTCTTCCGCTACTACGCGGAGTTCAACGGGATGCCTGTCCAGTAATTCCCTGATTTCAACCACGCTGCCCTCGGCAAGCAGGCGTCCCCTGAAAAACAGCAGTATGCTGTCGGTCAACTGGGCTATTTCACCTAAAATGTGGCTGGAGACCAGCACCCGGACATTTTGTTTGGCAAGGCCGCGAATTTTACTCATCAGGTCGCCTCTGGCCTCGGGGTCTAAGCCGTTAAAGGGTTCGTCAAATATCAACATATCTGGGTTATGCAACAGCGCCTGGGCAAGGCGCATACGCTGCCGCATCCCCTTGGACATTGACGAAAAAAACATGCGGGACCTGGAAGCCATGCCTACCAATTCCAGCACTCTATCAACGGCCTCTTTGAGTTCTTTGCCTTTTAAGCCGGAGAGTTCCCCCATCATCCTGAGCCAGCGGTCGGCCTTTAAACCGGACGGAAACCTGTCTCCCTCCGGCACGAGGCCGATGCGCGAGAGAACTTCCGGGTTGCGAAACGGAGGCTGGCCAAAAACCAAAACCTCCCCGCCCGAGGGGGGCAAAAGCCCGGAAAGCATTTGAATCAGCGTTGATTTGCCAGCGCCGTTTGGGCCTAAAAGCCCCGTGACGCCGCCTGTGTCCGGCAATTCAAAGGTGGTTGGGGATAGCCCCAGAACATGGCCGTATCTGAGGCTGGCGCGTTCCAGTTTAATTGCGCTCATATCACGGCCTCCGCTGGCTTGGTTCGCCGCCTTGCAACATATGCCCACAGGCAGACGTGCAACGCCGTGGCTATAACAGCGGGCCAGAGCGGCACGGCGGGGTTTTCAACGCCGCACAATATCTTAGGCCAGGATTCTGTTAGAGCCATTGGGCTTAGGGCCATCCATGACCCGTCGCTGAAAATTCGCATGAGTATCCCGCCCACGGCGCTGGGGCCGATCAGCAGACCAATAGCCCAGCCCATGCCCGCCTTGGGGGAAGCTGCCAGAGCGGAAGCGCCAAGGGTTACAGAGGCCATCACCATTGAGTTTAATATCGCGGCGGGGATTAGGTACAGAGGCGCAGTAGGCCACACGGGGCCGTTTGCGCCGGCAATGAGCATGGAAAGCAGCCAGGGCAGAATAATGAATGGCAACTGGATACAAAAGGGGATGCCAAAAGCCACCAGGGCTTTAGAGGCCAGATAGTCTAAAGGGCGCGCCGGATGAGCGTAAATGAGGGGCCGTATCCGATACAGCGTGTCCCTGGATATCAAGCCGCCGCTGATTAAGGCCGCCTGCAACCACAAAAACAGCAGCATTGATGTATGCAGCAGGGAGGCCTGAAAGCTGGCCTGATTTGGCAAAAGTTGATCCGCAATGCCTTTGAGCTGCTCAAGTCTAGGCTGAATCGCTATCAGGTATTTTGTATAAAGAACCGATATCTGGATTATCAAAATAGTTAAAAACACAAAGCCAAAAAAACGTCCCAGCTTTTGGCGAATGATGCGCGTCAGGTCAAAACGCGCCATTACCGCAATAGGGGAGACGCTCCGGGTGAAGTTTGGTCTTGGGGGAAGGCTGGGGGCATATATGGGCATATCTATTTCATCCGTTTGTTCCGCGAATGGCGCGGATTAAAATTTCGTCAAGCCTGTCAATGCGGGGCGTGACCTGCACCAATACCGCGCCTGCCATTTCGGCCCACTTAAATGGGATACGCGCGTCGGCTTCATGAAGTTCAATGTCGTACAAGCCGTTCAGGTTTTCAAGCAAACCGCCTATTTCAGCCAGTCTTGCCTCCTGCTCGGGCGTCAGAGGTTCCAGAAAGCGCAGTTCAAAGCGCTTGGACAAAATATGGCGCAAGTCCGCCATTTTGCCGCCCGCCCTGATTTCCCCTTTGTCCAATATCACCAACTGGTCTGAAACCCGCTCTACGTCTTCAAGCAGATGGCTCGCCAGAATCACGCTTGTACCTAATTCAGACCTGATTTTAAGAACAAGCTCCAGCATCTTGCGCCTGCCAAATGGGTCCAATCCATTTGTGGGTTCGTCCAAAAATATCAGGCTGGGGCTGTGAACCAGGGCCTGGGCCAATTTGACGCGCTGCCTCATGCCTGTAGAATAGCCTGAAACTTTTCTGTATCTGGATTCGTCAAGGCCCACAAAGTATAAAACTTCATGGGAGCGATCTCTGGCCTGTTCCCGGCTCAGTCCCGACAGTTCTCCCCAAAAAGCCACCTGCTCATACGCCGATACGTCCTCAATCAGCGCATCGTATTCGGGCATGTAGCCGATGGAGGCGCGCAGTTTTAATGACGCGGCGTCATCCAGCGGAATCCCCATGACGGCGCCGCCGCCTTGATAGGGCTTGAGCAGCCCCAGCAGGGTTTTCAGCAAGGTTGATTTGCCCGAGCCGTTAGGTCCAAGCAGACCGACGATTCCATCCTCCAGGGTAAGGTTCAACCCCCTGAGCGCAATAGTTGGCCCGTAGCGGACTTCAAGGTTTTGGAATGAGATCAAGGCGTCCCCCTCGGTGCGGTCAATCATTCTAAAAAAACAGGGCTTGTCCTGTTTTTTAGAATGATTGAATATATCGTGAATCCGGGCTTCATGGAAATCACTGAGATTAGCAAAAGCGGCGCTTGCCCGACGCCAAGCCTCATCCATCTGCGTTTCTGGCGGCTGAAGTTTTAGCAAACATTGGTTTTTAAACACGTTGTCGGCAAAGACTTTGTTGCTAAAGCGCTTTTCTCGTCCTGCTGAACCGCGGGCCTCAATGTTGTACTGCGGGAAATATTTAAGTTACAATATTTCCCATGAGAAACGCGCCATATTACCCCGACCTTGACAGCGTTGACGCGGATTTGGATTTGGTTGCCGAAATCAGGCGTCTGCGCGGCGAAAAAAACGCCTTGATTCTGGCCCACTACTACCAGGAGCCTTTAGTGCAGGACTTGGCTGATTTTGTGGGCGACAGCCTCCAACTGGCTCAGGAGGCCCAAAAGGCAAAGGCGAAAGTGATTTTGTTTTGCGGCGTTCACTTTATGGCCGAGACCGCTAAAATACTGAACCCCGGTTCTACTGTGGTGTTGCCCGACGTCAGCGCCGGATGCTCATTGGCGGACAGGTGTTCCGCTGAAGTTTTTAAGGAGTGGCTTAAAGACTATCCCGACCATGTTGTAATCAGCTACATCAACTGTTCCGCAAACGTCAAGGCGCTTTCAGATATTATCTGCACCAGCTCCAACGCGGTCAGGGTTGTAAATAGCGTTCCCGCCGATAAAAAAATTGTATTTGCCCCTGATCGCCACCTGGGCCGCTGGATTGCCGGGCAAACAGGCAGGGAAATGGCTTTATATCCTGGTTTTTGTATAGTTCACGAGCAGTTTACGCCCCGTCGGGTCGCTGCCATGAAGGCCAGATGCCCGGACGCAAAGCTGATAGTCCATCCCGAATGTCACGCGCCCGTAGCCGCCATGGCTGATTTTGTTGGCTCTACAGCCGGAATGCTGCGCTTTGTCGCTACCAATCCCGCTAAAACATTCCTTATAGGTACAGAGACGGGGATTTTGCACCTGATGCGAAAACATAGGCCAGATGCTAAATTTGTGCCGATTCCGGTTGATGACGGCGGCAGTTGTTCTCTATGCCCCTACATGAGGCTGAATACCTTGGAAAAAATTTATCTTGCTCTCAGAGACCTGAAGCCGGAAATCGTCATGGATGAACCCCTGCGCCAAAAGGCTCTAAAACCCCTGGAGAGAATGCTGCTCCTGGAGACCTGATTTTTTAATTTGATTGAGCAAGGTAATTGCAAAACCTCCTGGAAACGTTGCACGCCAGTGCGCAATTCCTGAAAAATGCGGGTCTGGCGTCCGCGTTTCCGGCAAAGCTGGAGGTTTTGCAATTAGCTTGATTTATAAACGCGTGAAAATTCAGACCGATACTGGTAGCATAACTACATAAACGATGGAGGGCGTCCCATGGAACAACAAAAGTACCGTCTGGTTACGCGCAGCGATTTTGACGGTTTGGTTTGCGCCGTCCTGCTCAATGAACTTGGGATGATTGACGACATCCGCTTTGTACACCCCAAGGACATGCAGGATGGAAAGGTTGAGATAACCGGAAGGGATATTACGACAAACCTGCCTTACGTAAAAGACGCCCACATGGTCTTTGACCACCACCTTTCCGAAACCATCAGGAATGTCGGCGAGCGGATGAACCACGTCATTGACCCGAACGCCCCGTCGGCAGCCAGGGTTGTCTATGATCATTTCGGCGGCAGGGAAAAATTTCCCGATATTTCTCAAGAAATGATGGAAGCCGTTGACAAGGCCGATTCCGGTCAGTTTACGCTGGATGAAATCCTTAGCCCGAAAGGGTGGGTGCTGCTCAATTACCTGATGGATTCCCGCACCGGCCTCGGCCGCTTCCGCGAGTTCAAGGTAAGCAACTACGCGCTGATGATGGATTTAATCAGGTACTGCAAAGACCACACGATTGAAGAGATACTGGAACTGCCCGATCTTAAGGAGCGGGTACGCCTGTATTTTGACCACGCTGAGCGGGCCAAGGAGCAAATCAAACGATGCTCGACGGTGCATGATAACCTGGTTGTGCTGGACCTGAGATTTGAAGAAACCATCTGGGCCACAAACAGGTTTATGATTTACGCCTTGTTTCCCCAAGTCAATATCTCCATCCATTTGATGTGGGGTCTGCAAAAGCAAAACACAGTATTCGCCGTGGGCAAGTCAATATTGAACCGCGCCAGCAAAACGAATATAGGAGAGCTAATGCTCCGCTACAACGGCGGCGGACACCCCGCCGCCGGAACGTGCCAGATTGAAAACGACAAGGCCGATGCTGTCTTACAGGAATTGATCAGGAAGATCAACGCAGACGGCTGATTTACTTGGTCTTGGTCAGTTCCTGCTTAAAAAGATCTGCGCTTGTGTAAGGCATCGCTAACACTCCTGGAGCGAAACGCGGTTTTGAGCCGGAAACGCTATAAATAGCCGATTCCCTTACCCTTCTTTTTCCGCAACATAAACCGAGTAAGCAATCACGTCGGGCGTTTGCGTCGTCAGGCGCTGGGCTTGGCCATTTTTCCACAGCGTGGGTATGGCTGACTCATCTGTATTTTCCTCCCATCCAGCTACGTAAACATCATTACCTGACACAAAAAGGGAATTGCCGGACGCTTCGCGGTTTCCGCTACTGACGTTCTGGATAAAGCCATTCTTCCAGACAACCGCTCTGTACGTCAATTGGGGGGTCAACTGATGTCCCAACACATATATATCGCTACCAGACACAAAAACGGCCGTAGGATTCTCAATGCCACTAAGTATTTGGGGCGCGCCGTTTTTCCACAGCCTGGAGGCTTCACCGCTTTCGGCCACATATACGTTGCCGTCTGAAACAAAAACCGAAGTGGCAAAGCTAAACTCAGAACCGAGGCGCTGAGGCGCGCCGTTTTTCCAGAGCGTGGCGCTTGCGGGGGTAAAATCCCCTTCTGCGCCGGCTACATATACATCGTTACCTGATACATACACGGAAAAGGCCCAGGAATGTTGATTTGCGTCGCTAAAAGGGATAAGGCGCTGGGCCTGGCCGTTTACCCAGAGGATGGCCTTAGTGTTCCATCGCTCATCGGTTTCATATCCCACCACGTAAACGTTGCCGCCTGATACAAAAATCGAATTGGCGTGAGCGTAATTTACGCTGCTAAGGCGTTGAATGGCGCCGTTTTTCCAGTACACGGCATTATTAGTATCTTGAGTATATTCAACTCCAGCAGCATATACGTCGTTGCCGGACACAAAAACTGAAAAGGCGTCGGCGTCGTGGTTGCTTATGCGCTGACCCGCGCCGTTTTTCCATAACATGGGGCCTTCTCCGACGACATAAACGTCGGCTGTATTGCCGCCGGGCTTATTGTTGTCATCATCGTCTTTACCGTGACAGGCCGCAAAGACAAGCCCAAGGGCAAGAGCGGCGATCGCTGGGAAAAAATATTGGTTTTTCATGGTTAAACCTCCATTTGGTTCAGAGTGGTTTTTGAAAAAAAACGGGCGCAAAACTTTTCAGGCTTTACGCCCGGCTTACGGCATTACTTTGGTATTACATGAAAGGTCAGCTCCCGCGTTCTTCTCTCCTTAGCCCAGGGGTCATAGATGGAAAATCTGGCTACTATATCCACAGGCGACGTTATATCGTCAGGGGCTGTGTAGTTGCAAGCAAACCAACTTGTGCCATACAATCTATTGGGCTTTAATTCCAGTTTGCCCGGCTCTCCCGAATATCCTTC
>JGI24698J34947_10000988_pt1 | contig 14577 bp, 10 predicted proteins | sample TergutMp193P3_FD_34947 | JGI IMG/M metagenome (IMG submission 34947) | reverse complement strand
GGGGTAAATATCATCATTTAAATTTTATCCTTGAAATACCCAATTGCATATAAAGCCTCGTGAACAGAATTTTCTGGTATTATTTTCACATATTATTAAACTGGTTGTCAAGTCATTTTAACACCACAAGATCAAATGCCCAAAAGCGCCTCCGCGTTCGTTGCGTAAAAAATATCATCCCTGCCGGAAACGAGGCGGCAAAAATCATCAATCAATTGCCAGTTGTTGTCAACTTCAAATTCATAGCTGTGGCCCCATAGGTAGAAGACAGATGGTTTGGATGGTTTTAAGGCGATAAACGATTCGGCTAACTCCATCAAGGCCGGATCACTATGATGTATTGTCGGCTGGTATCTGAGAAGGTCTTGCGGTATGTCAAAGGAATAGGTGCTCTTTACACCCCTGGCGTAGCGAAGCTTGCAGTCTCTGACGGCCTCGACGACGGTATCGTTAAAGGTTCCGAAGGGATAGGCCATTCCGTGAATTTCAGTGTTGAAGATCCTTTCAAGGTTGATCATGTCCTGCTCAAGTTCGTTAATGACGGTTTCCCTGTCGAGGTTTTCAAGATGGGGGTGGGTGAGGGAATGGACGGCTATTTCATGGCCGGAATATAATTTCGGGAGGCCGGCCGCGTTCATGCGTCTGATGACTACATTGCCCCTGGACCATTGACTTGCCCCGCTCTGGAGCCCGCTGTTGAGATTAAAAGTCCCCTTAATCTTATAGCGGTTAAGGATCTCTGTAAGGCGTATATCCTGCTCCACACCGTCATCATAACTTAAAGTCAGGGCTTTTATTTTTCCGTTTGGAAACATACGGTCCTCCTGTTGGACAATTATTAACTTAGCCAAGGCTTTGTGTAATGTCAACTCCGCCCTAGACAAACCCCTTTCTTTCCGGTACTATAGACTTACCCTATTTGGCGCCGTACCCAAGCGGTAAGGGAGTGGTCTGCAAAACCATTATGCATCAGTTCGATTCTGATCGGCGCCTNAAATCTTNTNCCAGAGGAGGCAAGTCCATGGACGATGATGGCGGTAGTACCATAGATTCCGATGNCCNGTGTAGNGGCATGCGATTCTGTGGATTTGTCTCTTTCCATGTAGTTCCGTAAGAATTTCGCATCCCCACAGGTCTTTCAATGATTCATGTGACAGGAGGATGCAGCAATGACCAAAAAAGAGAAAAAGGTGAAGACGAATATTTCCTCGACGAGGGCGGAGAGGGCAAAGAAGCGGCTTCTCAGGGCGGCGAGCAGGGAAGGCTCCAACCTGCTTATTCAGTACGACAACAGCGAGGCGGGCTACGACGAGGATGACGTCGAGGAGATGCGGGACGAGCACGGCGTCAACATTATCACCCGCCAGGCGGACGATCCCCTGATAAAGCGTTTTATAGCCGCCTTTATCAATCCTTTTACGATTGTCCTCATTACCCTGGCGGCGGTGTCGTTTTTCACCGATGTCGTCTACGCGGACCCGGGGAAAACCGATCCCACCGCGGTTATCATCATCATGACGATGGTGATCGTTTCCGGCCTCTTGCGTTTCTTTCAGGAACTGCGGAGCAGCAACGCCGCAAAGCGCCTGACGGAGATGGTTGAAACCACGGCCTGCGCGGCCAGGCAGTTTAAGGACAAGGAGACCGACGAAGTCTATACGCAGAAGAAGGAAATCCCGATGGACGAGATCGTCGTGGGGGACCTTGTGTACCTTGCCGCCGGGGACATGGTTCCGGCGGACGTGCGGATCATCCAGGCGAAGGACCTCTTCGTCAGCCAGTCTTCCCTCACCGGTGAGAGCGAGGCGGTGGAGAAATTCGCCACCCCTGTCGCGAGGACAAACACCAATCCCCTGGAGCTGAACAACCTTGCCTTCATGGGAACCAACGTGATCTCGGGCTCTGCCACGGCCCTGGTCATTACCGTTGGGGACGACACGATCCTCGGCTCGATCGCCCAGCAGTTGCAGGTGAAGCGGCCGCCCACCAGTTTCGAGATTGGCGTGAACGCGGTCTCCTGGATACTGATCCGTTTCATGCTGATCATGGTTCCGATAGTACTTTTGCTAAACGGCTTTACCAAGGGCGACTGGCTGCAGGCCTTTCTCTTCGCGCTCTCGGTGGCGGTGGGCCTCACCCCTGAGATGCTCCCCATGATCGTCTCCGCGAACCTCGCAAAGGGCGCGGTTTCCATGTCGAAAAAGCGTGTCATCGTGAAGAGCCTCAATTCGATTCAGAACTTTGGGGCAATGGATGTGCTCTGTACCGACAAGACCGGCACGATTACCCAGGACAAGGTCATCCTTGAAATGCACCTGGACATTCACGGGAATGAAAACATCGACGTGCTGCGCCGGGCCTTCCTCAACAGTTACTACCAGACGGGCCTTAAAAACCTGATGGACCTTTCGGTAATTGAGTACGCGCGCAAGGCGGAACTGCACAATCTATGGGTGGACTATAAAAAGTTAGACGAAATTCCGTTTGACTTCAACAGGCGCCGCATGAGCGTCGTGGTGGCGGATTCATCCGGCCATATTGAGCTTATCACAAAAGGCGCCATCGAAGAGATGCTCTCTATTTCGTCTCACGCCGGGTACGACGGAACGACGGAGCCCCTGGACGGAAAATTGCGGGAGAAGATACTATCGACATGCAGGGAGCTAAACGAAAAGGGAATGCGGGTTCTGGGGCTGGCGCGAAAGACAGTCGCGCGTTACGCGAATTCCGCGGAACTCGCGAAGCCGTCAGCCGCACTGTCCTCATCGGATGAGAGCGACATGGCTTTCATAGGCTGCCTCGCCTTCCTTGATCCCCCCAAGGAGAGCGCCGAGAAGGCAATCACCGCCCTGAGCGAGTACGGGGTCAGCGTGAAGGTGCTCACCGGCGACAATGACGGCGTTACCCGTGCCGTGTGTTCTTCGGTGGGCATAGACGCCGGGCACATACTCCTGGGTTCCGAGATTGAGGCAATGGACGACGAGGCCCTGAAAAAGGCCGCCGAGGAGACAGGCATCTTCGCGAAGCTTTCGCCCAGCCAGAAGGCGCGAATCGTCAGGGCCCTGCGGAAGAACGGCCACACCGTCGGCTTCATGGGTGACGGCATCAACGACGCCGCCGCCATGAGGGCCTCGGACGTCGGCATTTCCGTTGACACGGCGGTGGACATCGCGAAGGAATCCGCCAACATCATCTTGCTGGAGAAGGATTTGATGGTGCTGGAAGAAGGCGTGGTGGAAGGCCGGAAGATATACGCAAACATCATCAAGTACATCAAGATGACCGCGAGTTCCAACTTCGGCAATATGCTTTCGGTGCTGGCGGCCTCGGCTTTTTTGCCTTTCCTCCCGATGCTGCCGATTCATATTCTTGTGCTGAATTTGATCTACGATATTTCGTGCATCGCCATTCCCTGGGACAACGTGGATTTGGATTTTCTGCGCAAGCCGCGCAAGTGGGACGCTTCTTCAATCACACGCTTCATGCTCTGGATGGGGCCGACAAGTTCCGTGTTCGACATAACCACGTATGTCTTTATGTTCTTCTTTTTCTGCCCCCTGTTTGCCGGGGACTCATGGATAAACCTGAGTTTCAACAACCGCCTTCATTTTATCGCCCTCTTTCAAACAGGATGGTTTGTGGAATCCCTTTGGTCACAGACCCTGGTCATCCACATGATCCGCACGCCGAAGATACCCTTCATCCAGAGCCGCGCCTCGGCGAGGGTCACCATGCTCACCACCCTGGGAATCACCGCGGGGACTATCGTTCCGTATACATGGCTTGGGGCGCAGTTGGATATGGCCCGTCTGCCAGTCCTTTACTTCCCGTTCCTGTGCGCGATTGTACTTGCCTACATGGCCCTTACCACGACGATGAAGAGGATCTTTGTCAGGCGTTACGGGGAACTGTTATGAGTGAAGAATGATCTCATGGTTGTTGTTACCCTTTGTTCTGTAGTATTGTTTTTTAATGGAGATTAACCTTAATGATAAATTTGAGGAAGTGCCGGGATTAAAATGGAGAAAAAAACAATCCTGTTGGCGATAATGGCGGCCATGCTGTCTATGGCGGCTTGTGGCCAGGGAAGCCGAACGGAGCAAAATGCTGTTGCCAGGGTAAGGGCCAGGGCGGAGCAAATAACGGCGGGAGGAATAGTGGACCCTGAAAAATATTCGAAGCCTTCGGAAGAAGTGATCAAGGCAATGCTGACGACAGAGCAATACACCGTAACCCAGGCCTGCGGCACAGAACTGGCGTTCTCAGGCGCGTATAATTCCAACCATGCGCCGGGCCTTTACGTGGACATTGTGACCGGCGAGCCTTTGTTCTCGTCGGCGGACAAATACGACTCGGGCAGCGGCTGGCCCAGTTTCACAAAGGCAATCGACCGGGACGTTGTCGTCAAATATGAGGATAACAGCTATGGCATGAAACGCGTCGAGGTCAGAAGCCGTGTGGGTGATTCCCATCTTGGTCATGTGTTTGAAGACGGGCCGGCGGATAAAGGCGGTTTGAGGTATTGCATAAACAGCCTGTCCCTCCGTTTCATACCCTATGATAAAATGGAAGAAGAGGGCTACGGCGAATTTATGCCGCTGTGTGAAAGTTGAAGCCCATAAGCGCGATGACAGCCGAAGAAGCTTCCGGCGTGCGCTACATCCTCATGGACATTGACGATACCCTTACCCGGAGGGGAAAACTCCTGGAGTCGTCCTACTCGGCGCTGTGGAAACTGAAAGAGGCCGGGCTCAAGGTAATCCCCGTTACGGGGAGGCCTGCCGGCTGGTGCGATCTCATCGCCAGGGAATGGCCTGTCAACGGCGTGGTAGGCGAGAACGGCGCTCTTGCTTTCTGGGAAGAGGCGGAAGCCGGTGTTTCCCCGGAGCGGCTTCCGGCGCTGAAAGCCGAATACCACCCTAACGCCGTGAAAAATGATCATCCGGTTTTATTGAAGGTGAAGGAGCGCGCTTTTGCCGAGTTTCCTGAGCTGAGGCTCGCGAAGGATCAATTTACACGACTTTTTGATATTGCTTTAGACTTCGCCGAGGAGGAACCGGTGCTTCCCCTGAGCGCCGCCGAGCGGGTGCGGGCAATAGCGGAAGAGGAGGGGGCGCGCGCCAAAGTCTCGTCAATTCATATTAATGTCTGGATGGGCAACTACGATAAACTTTCCATGGCCGAACGATTCCTCGCGAAGCGTTTCGGCTGGGAGGCAGGCGCGGGGGACAGGGAAGTGGTCTTTGTGGGGGACTCTCCGAATGACGCGCCGATGTTCGCCCGTTTCCCGCTCGCCTCTGCCGTCGCCAACGTCAGCCGCTACGGTTCACTCGTCGCTCCCCTGCCGGCCTATATCGCCTCCAGGGAATGCGGCGACGGTTTCGCTGAAATTGCCGAGGTTATCTTGAAAACGATTGGGAAGGATTTTTCAGGGGAGAACCAGGATGGCACTGACAATTATTGAACGAAAAAAGCGCTGGTGTGATTTTTATAATGGCGACAGGAGAACGATGGTTCTTATTGAGATGGATTACGGTAAACGGATCTATCCGTCTCCCGATAATATGGATAAATTCTTTAACTATATTGTGCATAAATACCAGGTACAGGACGATTGTCTTGAATGGCTTGACGATGACAGGATCCCCTGTATTTCGGCGGTTATGGGAACGGATATTTTTGCCCATGCCTTTGGCTCCCCGGTGGTATATCCCGGAAATAACAATCCCTTCGCGACCCCTGCGGTGTTTTCCGCGGCGGAGGCCGCCAAAATAAAAAAGCCGGAACTGGAAAAATCATCCCTGATGGAAGTTATGGAATACGGATACAAACTGCAAAGGGCCGCTCCCGGCGCGTTTCTGCAGCTCCCAGATATTCAAAGCCCTCTGGATGTAGCGGCACTGGTATGGGAAAAAGCGGATTTTTTCATGGCCCTTTACGATGAACCGGAAGCGGTGAAAGACCTCATAGCCATGATCTCGGATATTATGAGGGATTTCCTTGGGCTTTGGTTTAGAACTTTTGGAAAGGAATTTATTGCCCATTATCCTGATTATTATATGCCTTATGGGATAACCCTCTCGGAGGATGAAATAGGTTCCATTAATAACGAACAGTTCAGTGAATTCTCCCTGCCGGAGCTTAATAAATTGACCGAATATTTCGGCGGCCGCATCGGGATTCATTGCTGCGCAAATGCCAGGCATCAATGGGCTCTGTTAAAGAGTATTCCCGGACTCGTCATGCTGAATCTGGTTCAACCGGATGATACTATCAGGGACGCTTCGCGTTATTTCCGTGACGGTCCCTGTCAGATGTTTGGGCTTGGCCAAAACGGATGTACCGATTTCGAGGCAAGGGTGGTGTTGCAGGGAACCGCCGATTCCAAAACAAAGGCATTGTCTCTCCTGTCCGAATTGAGGGATCTTTCGGAATGTTACCAAAGCGGCCATTAGGAACTTATAATCATTGACACGTGTCTTTGGTTTATGATGCTAAAGCGGATACCTGCCAAAGTTCTGAATTGTCTGCATTACGAGGCGCATGCTCGCGAGGGAACTGCCGGGGTTAATCGATCCTGCGGTAAACAGATTGAGGCCTTTTTTCCCGGATTCTATGGCCATACGGCAGTCCCGTTTTACTTGTGACACGAGTTCCTCGCTTTGATTCCGCATAAAAACGTAAGGCGCTATACAGCCGTCAATCCGCGCCCGTGGTAAATGCTTCCTGATTTCATCGACAAGAACATTCGGGCCGAAATTTACCCCGGTAAGATTAAGACGGCCCAGTACCGGCAAAAGATGTCCCATATCCGAATCCGAATGTTGGTATCTCGGATCATTCTCATCGGGCGACCAGCATTCAAAAACCCGTTTTAATACCGGATACCCGAAAGCCTCGTAGAACTCCGGTGTGGTAAGGCAGCAATTATCATCGGCAAAGCTGAAGCCATGCGGTTTGTTCTGTTCGTCATAGCCGCACGCGGCATCTATCGCCTTGTTAAGCTTAATTATCGTGTCCCCCATCACGGCGGAAAAACGCCGCGCCAATTCCGGCTCGTCGTACCAAAGGTATATAAATTCATTGACGCCCATGATGGAAGTGGCAAGGGTACATGGGCCCCTTATATGCCTGCCAAAAAAGCGGGGTTCAGGTTTAAGCCCGGTTTCCTCGTATATCGTCTTTATCTTTTGATCCCAATCGAAAGGGAAGGCAAAGTCCCGTGCGTCTATTTTCTCCACATCGTCGAGGAGCTTTTCAAGTTCCTCCGGCGTCTTCGCGTAACCTTCGAGGTATTCAGCCCCGTCTTTATAAAAATAGCGGCCGCCGAAAAACTCTCCTATCCTTTTCACTTTTGGAAAGATTTCATTCCTGGACGGATATTCTTCGTTAACAAGCCGCTTGCCAACGATTTCTTCGGCCTTGTCATTGTAACGTTTTGCATATTCCCGCATTATATCCGGCGGATTGGGCGCCCACGGATTAATGTTCACCCCCAGTTCATCGTTAAAGCATTCGTGGCTCATCCTTATCCCAAGGGCAACCTGGGGCGCCTCTTTTGCGAAACAATTTTCCCTGTGCGCGACTTCATCGTCTTTCCAAAATTGTTCGATGTCAAGGTCTTTCATATATGTGGCAAGTGTACCTGTTTTACGGGTGTATGATCAAGCGGCGGTTTAGAGCGCCATATCCGACTTTATATACATCTCATGCGTTCTCCGCGCCTTCGCGCCTTTACGTGAGCTTTACTCCGTGATACTTCTATTGGTTGATCTATAAATATACCTTCTCATGCCGTTCGTGGTGAAAAAAACATGACAAACGTCATCTTTTTTCAAGCAAAACACAGCACGGTGCAGTATAGTATTCATGGAACCGGAAATAGTTTTCGTACCGTCGGCGTCAAGCACGGATTCAGCGAAGCCGACATTCGGCAGGCTATTAGGACACGAATTTGCGACATTCTCATTGACGAATATGAGGATAAATATGCTCTAATTGGGTTTAGTACCAAGGGAAATACGCTTGAAATCTTGTACAATTTCCTTGACAATGAAACGATGAGAGTTTATCATGCGATGAATTACCGGAAATCGTTTCGGAAGAAATATGGTACAAAAGGAGAATGATATGGCTGCTGATATGACCGATGAAGAATACGATGCCCTTGACGAGGAGATGACCAAAGCGGACCTGTGTCTCCTCATGGATAAACCGGGGATTTTCGCGCGCCAGGATATGCTGCTTAAAGCGCTTGACGAGGTGTCAGCAAATTACATTAGGGCGAAATCCGAAGAACTTCAAAAAATCCCGACAACGATTGTCGCCGACATGATACGAGAAAAAATGGCCCACGCCAACGAAGTTGGCGAAGTTGGTGAAGTCAGCGTCGCTAAAGTTTAATCCCGCCTCTTTCCTCATTTCCGCAATCTACTCCAAATCAGACCCGAACGCAAAGCCCGGCCTTGAGTTGTTAAGCCCGGGGCGGTTGCTTGTATAGAAGTTGTTGGTAAGCTCTATCGAGTTGCCGCTTTCCTCAAGCCGCGCATGGGAGTTGTCCCCGTTGCCGTTTTTTCTCTGGGCGAAGTACGAGGTGTACACATGGGCACTGCCGCCCCTCACGTCTATGCCGGGGTTGCCGACCTGCGAGAAGTTCGCCTCGTGGAAGCGCACGATTCCGTTGTTGACGATTGCGCCTATCGTGGGGTTGCCCCAGAAGGCGCTGTTGTACAATGCCAGTTGCGCATTGGCGTCCACCTTTTCGGTGTTGGGGGCGTCGCCTACCCGCACATATGCCCTCACCGGTTGGTTCTCGATTCGCGTATTCACCAGTTCGGAGTTGATTGCCGTTATGCGGGTGTCGGGGCCTGCCTCTTCAACGAACATCGCAAAGGTACACCCGTCCGAGCCGTGGCCTATGACAAGCATCTCGCCTGGGTAATTGCCGGTCGTTTCGTCCCTCACAAAATGTATGCCGTATACGGAGCCGAAAACAAAGTTGTTGAAAATCGTCTGGTTCTTCACGTCGCCAAAGCGCAGGGCACTGCAGTTGCCCTGTATAAAGAGGTAAAAAGACCTGTCCGAGTTGCCGGGATTGGGATAACCCTGGCCGCCGTTGGGGAACCTTAGCGCATAATGGGGGTTGAACTGCATGTTGCGGATGTAGCCACCGTCTGCGCCGCCGCCCGCCCAGATGCCCGCGCGCATGACGGCGCCGGCGAAGTAATCGACATAGTGGCGGCTGGTGTCGTAGGAAAAAAGGTCTATGCCCTTGTCGCCCAGCGGAATAATTACGTTGACGACGTATACGTCCGGGCCCTGCCCCTGAATGAGGAAGGGGGTGCGCCGTGGGTTGGTCACGGAGTAGCCGCCCTCCACGAGGTTAGCCTGCACTACCTTGATTCCCCTTATGCCCGCCCCCGCTTCCAACTGTATCAGCGAGGCGTTGGTTTCGCCTAACCCGCCGCCGTCGTAGTTCGTGAATATTGCCGAACCGCCGCTTTGGGTGTGGTGCTGTACGTCCCAGGTGCCCCGGAGTTCGACGCCCGAGGGGATGACGATGGGGTTGTTTACCAGGTACCGACCGCCCCGCAGGTACAGCGTGCCGCCGCCTGCCGCCGCGAGCGCGTCGAGGGAAGCCTGCATCTCCGCCGACACGTCAACCGCAGGCCTCGAATTGGTAAAATCAGTTGCCCTCGTGAAGTCGGCTTTCAGCACGTTGTTTGATGCGGGCCTCGGGTGAACCGCAATATCCGTCTGTATGTTGCCGGGAATGCTTTCAAAAACATATTCAGCGCCGTTTACTACCTGCACGTCGGCCTGGGTGCTTTCGTTCGTGACGGCTAACAAGCGGTTATGCGCCTCGGGGCCGAAGCCCGAGTTAAGCGACTTAAAGACTCGCGCATTTCTTCCCAGGTACACATGTCCTCCTGGCCGGTCGAAACCGCATTGGCTGAGAAGCACGACGCCGTTGTTTAGCCGTATCGCGTAGGCGTCGTCGCCTGAAAAAGTACAGTTCTCAAAGGAGACAACGCCGCCGCGCTCGCTGCTTGTGATAATGGGCCCGGAAAAATCAACGCCGTTAAACTGCACTGACGTCTGGAAATACTCGTAAAAATAAACGGCGATCCTCGCGGCTATGCTTGAGTTGGAGAAAAGGAGGCCGTAGGGGTTTACATCCTGCACGTAAAGGCCGGTCTCGCAGTCGTCAATGTGTATCCCGTAGAACTGCGCGTTGGGGGACTGGCTGAAGCCGGGCTCCCTGCCCACCCACATTCCGATGTTATAGCCGCTCACGCGCAGATGCGAAACGTATTCCCAGTCGGAACGGTGCATCCGGAAGCCCGTGCCGTTCGCCATCGTGTAGGCGCGAAGCGCCGCCGGGGAAGGAGAACCCGGAAGCCCGGAAGCGGCCCAGTATTTCGGGTCAATCCTGATATTCTCGATACGCCCTATGTCGGTACAAACGTGAATCTCAATGCCTGTACTCAGGGCCGTCATGTAGCTGTTAACGACGTAGTGCAGCTCGCTGGGCGCGGAATAAAAGCCGTTGTAGGAGTTGACCAGCGTGACATTTTCCACGGTGGCGCTGTTGCCCGTAGTCTGGTACAATGTCCAGGGGTACCTCTGCACGTTATTGATGTTCTGTTCGGGATACCAGATTGAAAGGTTGGTGACGCCCGTGCCCTCGTTCATTTCGATAAACCGGTCGGCGACGCTCGTATATGTGCTGAAGAGCTGGTTGCCTGCCTGTGGGTCGTTCCACCAGCTTTGCACGGTTCCGTTGTAGTTTACCGAATTGGCGCCTACCCGTACCTCAAGGATCGTGCCCAGCACCCTGCCGTCGTGCGTTTCCGGGTCGGCCCAGTCGCCGCGCAATTGCACGCTCTGGGGAAGGCTCAAAACGTACTCGTAATTGAATGGTTGATTTGATTCCGAACCGTCCTGGGCGCGTACGCGGACCTGTCTTGTCTTTTGCATCGTACTGCGGAACTCGTAATTGCCCGCCGGTATAAACACCACGCCCCCGCCGCTTCGATACGCCGCGTCAATGGCTGCCTGGAAAGCTTCCCTGTTGTCAAAGCCGGGTGTTGCCCGCGCCCCGTAGTCGGTCACGATGAAGTCTGAGATCACCCAATCCTTTGTGGGGTACACGGTCTGGATGGCCTCTCTTATCCGCCCCACGGCAAAATTCAGGTAAGCAACCGTCAACTCAAAGGTCTTACGCACTGTGACATTCCCTTTGCTGACAGCGGCGGTAAGGGTCACGGTTTCGTCTGATTCCATGGAACGCCTTACCCTGCCGTTTTCGGCAATGATATCGGGACGGCTGGAGGACCACACCACGCCTACGTCTTCTTCTATCGTTGTCATTAGGCTCAGGTTTGTCCTTACGTTGTCTTCCGAGGAGTTACTGCCCCTGATAAGCTCCCATGTAATGCTTTCGTAGGCAATGTCAACCTGTTCCCTCGTTTCCGTGTTTCCGCACGCTGTAAGAAAAACAAGCAAAGCCAAAAATGCCAAAACGGACCATATACGATATTTCCCAGCCATCATGTGAATAGTATACTATGAAATCAACATATTGAAAATATATCAAAGAGACGATATGATATATCAAATGGGTAAAGTAACAGTTGAAACAGAGGGCGGCAAAGCGTATATCTCGCCCAGGAACCCCGTGATAAAAACTATGTTCACGGCGGACCCCGAGGCGAAGGTATGGGAAGGCGAGCCGGACAAGCTCTACCTTTATCCGTCGCGTGACAGGTACCCTTCGGCGGGCTGCGACCACATGGACCAGTACCATGTGTTCTCAACCACCAACATGATCAATTTTATCGACGAAGGCGAGATTCTTCGCCGCTCAGACCTGCCCTGGACAGAAGTTACCGACATTCACCCTGAAACACGCTCTGAACTCACGTTTATGTGGGCGCCCGATGTGGCCTATAAAAACGGCTATTACTATTTTTACTGGCCGACGCCGAGGTTTGCCCGCCACCGCCCCAAAGACGCCCCTGCTGATTACGAAAGCTGGAACAACTCGTGGGAAACAGGTGTTATTAGGAGCCGTTTCCCCCACAGGGACTTTGAGCAGATTCCCGAAAAAGACGCTTACCCGGGCTTCAAGGGCTACATTGAAGGAATAGGCTACGCAGGCATTGACGCGACGATCCGTGTGTACGACGGGCAGGCGTATATTTACCTTGGCGGCGGCGGCAATTTTTATCAGGGCCGCCTCAAAGAAAACATGGTAGAAATGGACGGCCCCCTTGTAAAACTGACCGAAAACAGGAACAGCCGGCCGCCCGGAGGGATTTCACACGCCCTGCCGGATTACCATGAAGGCCCGTCGATGTTCAGGCGGGAAAATGATCTTGGCGAGATGGTTTATTACCTGATATTTCCCGGCTATGAACACCCCACGCGCGAAGGCATGCTGTACGGCGACAGCTTCAGGTATGCCACGGGTTCTACACCCCTCGGCAATCAGTTGCGCGAACCTGTGACGGAAGAAACAGAACACGGGACACAGACAAGGGAGTTCGCCTGGGACTATAAGGGCATATTCTTTGACCCCACCGGCTGCGACACGTCCCACGGTTCCGCCGTCAATTTCAGGGATAAATGGTACTTTGTCTACCATACCCAGGATCTTTCAGGGCACGGCACGATGAGATCCGTTTGTATTGAAGAAATGAGCTTTAATCCCGACGGTACGATTTTGCCTTTTGCCAAGAGTTCTGACGGCGTTAAGCAAAACGGGCCGGATTACACAAGGCCGAAAGGCACGGTCTATAAGGGCATAAATGAGAGCGATTCCTGCATTATCTTCAATAATATTGACGGCGGCGGCAGCCGCGCCATGATTGTTCTCACCTATTCCACCCCTGACGATTTGCCGAGGATGGAACTTGTCGTAAATGACATAAGCTATTCATATATCAATTTCGTTAAGACCGGCGGGTCGGATTTTTTCGCGGAAGCCGAATTTACGGTAAAAAAACTATGCCCCGGCCCAAACAACAAAATCGAATTAAGGCGCGGCAACGCCGATAACAAAGGGACAATCTTCTTAAGCCATATCGAAGTAATAGCGATGTGAAGTTATAGTGATATGGAGTTATAACGATATGAAATTATAACGATTGACAAACCCCTCATTTCTTGCTAGAATTAATATTGACATTATAGGTTCCATGATAAAAGGGCCATTTCGGGGACCCTTTTTTTTTGGCATAATAACTAAAAGCGAAGAAAGAAGAGGGATGCGGTTTACTGTTCGTGAAGGGTATTCAAAGGAGCCGGAGGCGGCGCTTTTTCATTCGTTGGAGCCTTTGATCCGCGGGATAGGGATGGCCCTTATTGACCTTAACGTCTTTCACGGAAACAGGCGGGGCGGAGTGCAGGTTAAAGCTGTCGTGATGGCAACGGAACGAAGTTCCGGGGAACACGGTTCCACGGACACCGGTGTTGAGGACTGTGCCAGGGCGCACCGTCTCATCATGCCCAGGCTGGAATTGGCGTTTCCCGATAGGGATATTTCCCTGGAAGTCTCGTCCCCCGGCATAGACCGCCTTATAAAAGACGGTAGTGAGTTCGCGCATTTTATCGGCCGGGAGTTGAGGTGTTATCGCGTTGATATTTCCGATTGGACGACCGGGATTTTACGCGCCGCGGACGAGGAAAAGATAGTGCTATTGGAGGATGGGGAGGAAACAATTCTATCGTATGAAACGATAGCGAAAGCGCGGTTAAGCAGTACGCGCGGTTTAGCACGCGAACATAGTTCGTGAGTTTAAAAATTCAGGAGGATGAGACGATGGCAACGGATATGTCTGAAGCGATTCGTCTGCTGCAGGATCGCAATATGTCTGAGGAATTGATTCTGAGGACGATTGAAAATACCCTTCTCGCGGCATATAAACGCAGTTTCGGAAACGCCGATAATGCGGTAGTCCGCTTTAATGATGACAACAACGAGGTCTCGATTTACGCGAAAAAAATAATTGTTGACAGCGACAACTTCTACGACCCAATCTCGGAAATAGAGCTGGACGAAGCCAGGGCCTTGAACCCGGACGCTGAATTAAATGACGAGATCATCATTGAGGTGGATCCACGTGAGTTCGACAGGGGCTCCGTTCAAACCGCGAAGCAAACCGCCCACCAGTCTATACGCGAGATTCAGAAGAACTCCCTTTACGAGGAGTTCAAAGATAAAATAGGCGAGATAATCATCGGTTATTACCAGAGGGGTGGGGGGAAGACCGGGACGATTTACGTTGACCTCGGCAAGATCGAGGGGAAGCTCATGAAGAAGTACCAGTCGCCGAGGGAAGAGTTTCATATCAACGACAGGATAAAAAGCCTCATTGTTGAGGTAAACAAAAACCAGAACGGGCCGCTNGAAATAATCCTTTCCCGCACGCACCCGGAGTTTGTCAAGGCGATTTTNGAACTTGAAGTCCCNGAAATTTACGACAAGATCGTGGAGATTCACAAGATAGTGAGGGAGCCAGGTTACCGCACGAAGATGGCGGTCTATTCAAACCGCGATGATGTTGATCCGGT
>JGI24698J34947_10000987_pt1 | contig 14582 bp, 15 predicted proteins | sample TergutMp193P3_FD_34947 | JGI IMG/M metagenome (IMG submission 34947) | reverse complement strand
GCGGAAATTTTACCCCCTTACTGCCTTGGAAGCGACAGCGCTGTTACGCCTAAACTCCCCTGGGAAAAAAACGACGGCACAGACGGATGGAAAGCCGTTTTACCAAAAGACGGCCGCTACGAAGTACCGGACTGGCGGCAAATGGTATAAGGTATAATTACCACAAAACCATAACCCTTGAACAGAAAGCCTTTTTGCCAAAGAGCGAATATTCCGTGCCAATCGCGTAATGCTCTGTGCTGTAGGATATTGCCGGCATAAGCGAATATTTCATTTTTGCGCCTTTCAAAAAATGCTTTGGAGCAGAGTGGTGCCCGTAGAGCATTGTTGTATCGTTTACCGCGCTGCCGTAATCCGTTCCTTTCCACGCCCATTCCTGCCCAAGCTGAAATTGAAAGGCCTTTTTGTGCTTTGCGTAAAGCAGCCAGTTTATNGTTTGGCTGTTGGGGCCATTNGGCGCGCCAATCGGNTAACCCAAGTGCGCAATTTGAGCGGTNTTTGGGTGAAAGTGGGAATACACGTAAGGCTCAACCCTTGAATATTCGGCTATGCTTCCGGCCTTGAAATCCCCAAAATTGCCGGCATAAGCGAGGCCTGCCATCCATGCCCATTTAGCTTCAATATTATCGTTTCGGATTAAACTTGTGGGGCTTTCCATATCGTCAAGCAGGAATTCCGAGTATATTCTAAAGCCAAAGGGCAGCCGCTGGCTGAAATCGATGCTCAAGGTACCGTTATTGGCATCTTCGGTAAAGTTTCCCTTTTCAATAAAAAGCGGAACAATAGGCACAAAAAGCCAGGGTTTGTTTAAATCATACAGAATGGTCAGTTCGTTTATGCCTATCTGGGTATTCTCAAAATTCAATTCATAGCGGTGCGCATAGAGATTCCTGCTTTTAAGGTTCTCCGTGCTCATGGAATTGCTGCTTATCCGCAAATCTCCATAGAGGCTGATAACTGTTAGAGGGCCTATATTTGTGGTAAAAGTCATCTGGTTAAAGGGAACTGCGTTTTGGTTTAGAGAAAGATTGCTAAAATACCCTGGCCCCCAGTGCGGAACATCACGCGCAAAACCCAGATTTCCAAACCCCATTCTAATATTCAAGTTTCCCCTATACCTTGAATAGCTGGAATAGTTGACTTCGCCTTCTATGTCCTTATTCCCCTGATTTTCCAGAAATTCCCTGTCCCAGGATTTTGGAGGGTCTGCGGAATGTCTTTCGGTAAACATCCGCGCATCCAGCCAAAAATCAATGGAATCCTTATACCCCCTTATAAAAAGCCCCCCCTCATAACCCTGAATAGTGTCGCCCAAATCCCCCCCGCCCCGCATATCAAAAGCCAGCAAAGGACTGATAGCCAGCATAGCAGAATTATCCGCAGAAACCCAATATAACATGGACATGGGCGGTAGGGGCAGACCTACGTGTCTGCCCCTACCGCCCCCGCGGCCCCTACCGCCCCCACGGCCCCCACAATCCCCGCCATCCTGCGGATAATAAAACGATTGCGGGGATTGTACGGGCAGACACATAGGTCTGCCCTTACCTGCGGTTATGTCGTGGTATCTGTAAAGGAGCGGGGAATAATCCAAAGTTCGCAGTGTATATGGGCGGTTTACATTATATGAGGGGTATGTTTGGGCAAGGGATTCTGCAAGGCAAAAAGAGATTAAAAGGTAAAATTTCCGGAAATTCATCGGAAAAAGATAGAAAAATTACTTCTTGTTGGTCTATTCTATATTAGATTAGGTTCATGTTGGAATATAAACGGATATTTTTAATTTAACATTGCAAAAATTATATATTATATTTATTGGTAGGGTCGCTAGTCATGTCCTTGAGGGGGGCTGACTAGAGACCCGACTATTTTTGCAATTCCGGAATNATTTCCGCCGCCCATTTCTCAAAATCCCCGTCCGCAATCCTTTCCCTTGCCTGCTCCATTAAATGCAGATAAAAATGCAGATTGTGGATGCTTGAGAGTTGCAGGGCCAGGAGTTCGCCGGAGTGGATCAAGTGCCGCAAATATGCGCGGCTAAAATTTTTGCAGGTGTAGCAACTGCAATTTTCATCGGGGGGGAGAGATTCTTCCTTGTGCCTTGCGGATTTATAGTGCAAAACTCCCTTGCTTGTGAACAACATTCCGTTCCTCGCATTCCGGGTTGGCATAACGCAGTCAAACATGTCTATGCCCCGCAAAATCAATTCAAGCAGGTTCCANGGGGTTCCAACACCCATAATATAACGGGGCTTGTCCGGCGGCAAATGCTCCGTGCAGAGATCCGTTATCCCGTACATGGTTTCCGCAGGTTCNCCAACGGAAAGGCCCCCCAGCGCGTANCCGTCCGGCTCAATTTCCCTTAACTCCTCAATCGCCTGCAAGCGAAGTTCCCCGTGCATCCCTCCCTGCACAATGCCAAAAAATTTTTGCGGATAGCCATGCAAGGGCGGATTTTTTGAGAGCCATTCACTTGCCGCTCTTGTCCAGCGTTTGGTGCAGTTCAGGGATTCCTGCGCTTCTTCTGCGGTGCTTGGAAAGGGCGTACATTCGTCAAAAGCCATTATTATGTCTGCGCCTATTTCGCGCTGCGCCTGCATTACGCTTTCCGGCGAAAAAAAATGCTTGCTGCCGTCCAGGTGGCTGCGGAACTCAACCCCGTTTTCCCTTATTTTGCGAAGTTCCTTCAGGCTCCAGACCTGAAAACCGCCGCTATCCGTTAAAACAGGCCCGTGCCACCCGCTGAACCTGTGTATGCCGCCCATTTTTGCGATTAAGGGCGTGCCAGGGCGCAAGTGCAAGTGATAGGTATTTGCCAGAATTATTTTTGCGCCCGCCTCCTGCAAATCGCGGGGAGAAACCGCCTTTACGCTTGCGGTTGTTCCAACGGGCATGAAAATGGGGGTAGGGATTTCGCCGTGCGCGGTTTTTAAAAGCCCAAGGCGGGCTTTGGACTTGGCAGAGGTTTGGAGAATGGAAAAGGACATTCGGGAAATAATGTAGTATTCTTTTTTACTATATTTAGGTTTTTGCCTTAAAAGAAACATGACTGATTCCTCTGCTATTCAAAACCGGGCATCTTTTGATGCAATCCGCTATGCGAATGTTTGGGAAGATGCTTCGCTGCTTTTGGAGGCATTGGCGCCGCTCAGGGGCAAAAGGATGGTATCTATATGTTCTTCCGGCGATAACGCCTTGGCGCTGCTCACGCTGAACCCCTGCGAGCTTCTTGCCGTTGATTTGAATCCTGCTCAAATCGCCTGCCTTGACATTCGCTGCGCCGCTATTCGGGACCTGGAGAGGGAAGAAGTTCTGGTTTTTCTCGGTTTTGAGGGTGAACCGGATTGCCGGGAAAAAACTTATGCCCTGCTGCGTTCCGGGCTGCCCCGGCCTTCACGGGAATTCTGGGACGTGCATATTCCTGATATTAAAAGGGGGGTGATTCATGCGGGCAAGTTTGAACATTACTTTAAAATATTCCGCAAGTGGATTTTGCCGCTGATTCATGGAAAAGGCAAGTGCAAAAAACTCATTTCCTTTGAACAGGCTCATGCACAGGCCCTGTTCTACGATTCCGTATGGAATAACTGGCGCTGGCGTTTGCTGTTTCGCCTTTTCTTTTCCCGCACGGTTATGGGCGTAATGGGACGCGACCCGGAGTTTTTCCGCTTTGTGGAAGGTTCCGTTGCGGAGCGTATTTTAAAGCGTGCCGAGTTTGCGCTTCGCAATATTCCCGGCGCGGAAAATCCCTGGCTGCAATATATTGTTTCCGGAAATTTTGCACCTGCCCTGCCCCCCTATCTGGAGTCAAAAAATTTCGCGGCGGTCAAGGCAAATCTCGCCGCGCTGCACGCTTATCACGGTACAATAGACAGGCTTGCGGCAAGTCCCGCTGCCGTAACAGGCTATAATTTATCCGATATTTTTGAATATATGGACGAATCCCTGTTCCGTACGGTATGCGGCAGTCTGCTTGGCGGTGCTGCTTCCTCAAGCCGCCTGGTTTACTGGAATATGCTTGTTCCCCGTTCCGTGGCGCTTTGTATTCCGGAGCGTGTTCAGGCGCAAACCAAATTGGCACAGTCGCTCTTTTGCAGGGACAGGGCTTTTTTCTATTCCGCTTTTCATGTGGATGAGGTGTTATGATTCCTGCATCGGACTGGTTGCATATATCGTGGGTTGCCGGCGCCATTTTTGCGTTGATGGCCGGAGCCGAACTCTGGTTTGTTCTGGGCAAGCCTCCGGTGGAATANACNCGCAAGCTGGTTCANCTGGGTTCCGGTTTTGTATCGCTNAGTTTTGGCTTTCTGTTTTCCAGCCACTGGTCTGTTCTGATACTCTGNATTCTTTTTGTTGCATTGATGCTGGCTACCAGGTCTCTGGGCTTTCTCAAGGCGGTTCATGCCATAAGGAGAAACAGTTANGGAGTTCTTTATTTTCCTCTGGCAACTTATCTCACCTTTTTGCTTTCCTGGCTTGCGGGCAAACCGCTCTTTTACTTTATAGCCATTGCGGTGCTTTCCACTTCTGATACCATAGCCGCNCTGGTGGGAGGGCGCTATGGTTTTAATCAGTATCAAACGGAAGGCGATAGNAAAAGTCTGGAAGGGTCTGCCATGTTCTTCCTTTCCTGCTANNTGATAGTCCATGTAACNCTGTTGCTGGGAACCGATATAAGCCGCATAAATTCCGTGCTGGCTGCCTTTTGGGTTGCCCTTTTAGCCACGCTTTTCGAGGCGATTTCCATACGGGGCGCCGATAATTTCTGGATTCCCCTGGGCACTTTTTACCTGCTGCTGAAAATCGCTAACAAGGACACTTCCGTGATACTTACGGATTTAACCGCCCTTGCCGCAAGCGTTGTTATTTCCCTGCTTGTGCTGTTGCCAAAGCGTAAACTGGAACACACCGCTATTGCCGGAATAGGACTTCTTCTGTATTCGTCTTCGCGTCTTTTGGAATGGAACTGGGGTATTCCCGTGCTAACCGCCATGCTGCTTTTCAATTTTAGCGGCCTGCTGCGTGAAAAGCATCTGGAGCGGAAAATTCAGATTCGTGTTGTGCTGTACTCTTTGGGAGCCGCGGCGATTTGGGTTGTTGTAGGCAATTTGATTCCCGCGCGCTATGAATATATCAAGGTGCTTCCCTTTTTGACTACCCTGGGAGCCATGCTTTCCATCGGGTGGGGTTTTATAAGGAATCGCGTTTATCCCGAAACTCCCTGGGCATTGACCGCGCTTAAATACACCTGTTTTAGAACTCTGTGGATGACCGTGCTTTTATTCATGCCTCAACTGTTCTTTTATTCGCAGTTGCACCGGCCCGTGCCCTTGCTCCTTTACATGGCAGGTATCTTTTTCGCCGACCGTATCACTGCAACCTGGCTTTTTTACACCAACCCAAACAGAACTCCCATAGGGAAAATGCGCATTGCCTTTTTTGTTACGCTAACGGTTGCCAATACCGTGTTTTTTGTATATGGCAGGTTTATCTCCGAAATTGCGGAGTTGATGTGAATATTGTACTGATGGTTTCCCGTGTTACATACGCGCCGGGCAACTACCACCGCTTGGTGGAGGAAATTCTGAATATTCCGGGCTGCACTACGGTTGGGATTCTGGTTTTTGACAACAGGAACAGCACCGTGCTTGTTCAGGGTTTTAAACTCATAGCTGCCGGTGCGGTGCGTTTGGGAGCTGCCTTGACAGGCAACTGGTTTGGAACGGATCCCAAGATACGTATTGCAAAAAAAAACGGGATTCCGGTTTGCAAAACCTCAAATCCCAATTCCGGGACCTGCCTGCAATGGTTGCAAAACTTGCAGCCCGACCTGCTTTTGCATGCGCGTACGCGTTGCATCCTCAAACCGGAATTACTGCGGGTTCCTCGTTTGGGAGCGGTTAATATTCACCACGGACTTTTGCCGGAAACCCGCGGAACGATGTGCGATTTGCGTCTTTTGCTTCAGGGACGGCGCGGCGGGTTTTCCCTGCATTATATGACTCCGGCGGTGGATTGCGGCTCAGTGTTTTCCAGAACCGAAGTTGCCGATGCCGCGGCCTGCGGCAAAAACTACTGGACCTATCTAAAACAGTCCCTTAGCTATGAAATTCAGGCTGTGCGCGCCTTTTTGGAGCAGGTAAGGGAACATGAGGCTCTCCCGCCGCCCTTGCCGGAGCCTGATTCTTCCGGTAAATGGTATAAAACGCCAGAATGGGCGGAATTCAGGGCGTGGCGCAGGGCTGGGTGGAAATTTTAATCGCCTGTTTTTCTAAATTATATCCTAATTTTTATGACTTATCACGCTCTGGCTTTTTGCGGTATGCCCGGAACGGCAGCGGACTTGAAAATCCTTAGGTTTTCATCGCAAAAATTGACCTGTGATTTGCAAATTTACGGAGTGGCTTCCGTGGAAGGTGCCGTAGATACAGACTGCGGAGAAAACCCGATTTGCATAGGCTATTCCCGTGGTTGCTGGAACGCCATGCGCTATGCCTCAAAATATCCTGCCGCAGGGGTGCTCCTGATTGCTCCGCACTGGGGAAACCGGATTTCTCTTTGGCTTCGCCTGTTGTTATGCATTCCCATATTGGGAACAGCCCTGCTCTGCATAGCCGGCCCAAGAAGCATCCGTAAGATGTTGCAGGAAACCGCATTTCCAAGTGAAATTCCTGCGGCTTATCAGGCGCTGGAAAATATTTATGTACAAACATCCATATTGCGTTCCGCAATGCTTTCACCCGTCTATTCAACTGCCGAGGCACAAGCCCTTGTTCAAAGCCTGCATGTTCCCGTCCATGTGATTGCAGGGGAGCGCGATAAAGCCTTGCATATTGCAAAGGAGTTGAAACCGTGGTTGAAGCGCTTGACCGTTGTTCCTAATGCAGGACACGCCTTGCCGTGGACGCATGGAAACGATTGCGTAAAGGCGCTGAACAGACTTATAGGGGAATTATGAGTCGCATTGGTTATGCCTCCGGTTGCGATGTCCGCAATAATGTCACGGAATTTCTGCGCGACCTGGTTAGTCAAGACCCGCAGCGCGTTTTGCTCACTTGGATGAATTCGGGAACAGGGCGGCACGAGCATATTGATGCGGTCACGCTCTGGACAATGATTCGTAAAACGGCCAAGGGGCTGGAAAACCTCGGTGTCCGCAAGGGGGATCGCCTTCTGGTGTTTTTGTCAATGGCGCCTCCGCTATACATTGCGATGTTTGCCCTGGAGCATATCGGCGCGGTTCCCGTGTTTCTGGATGGATGGGCGCGCCGTGATGAACTTGGAGTGAGCGCGGAGATTGCGCATCCAAAAGGGGTTATCAGTTTTTCCCAGGCATTTGCGCTGATGGAGCAGAGCGAAATTCTCCGCAAGTTGTCCGTGCGCATTGCCTACGGTGCGGATGTTCAGGGAGCGGTGCGGCTGGAATCCCTGCTGCAAACAGGGGAGGAACGCGAAACGGAGCCTGTTGCACAGGAAGATTCCGCGCTCATCACTTTTACCACGGGAAGTTCGGGACGTCCCAAGGGTGCAGACCGCACCCATCGTTTTCTGGCTGCCCAGCACTATGCCCTTGGCAAGCACCTTTCCTACACAACGCATGATACCGACCTTCCGGTGTTTCCGATTTTTTCCCTCAACAATATTGCTTCCGGTGTGCGCACGGTGCTTCCCGCCATTAATCTGGCGCAGCCCGCAGCATCGGATGCGGCAACGCTTTTGAAGCAGTTTGAGGCAGAAGCCGTGACCTGCGCAACTTTGTCGCCTTGGCTTTTCCGTGAAACGGGAACATACTGCGAGCGGCAGGGCATAACATTGAATCATATCCGGCGTTTGGTAACAGGGGGGGCCCCCGTTTCCAGGGATGAACTCAGAACCATGCAGAAGATTGCTCCGAATGCGGAAATACTTGTTTTATACGGTTCTACCGAAGTTGAACCGATTGCGCACATCTCNGCGCGGGAATTGCTGGCNCTTCCNACCAAAGCGGAAAGCGACCCGGAATGGGTGGACGCAGGGGTAAATGTAGGCCGCATAGATTCGGGATTGCGGGCAAAATTCCTTAAAACAGGGGATATTCCCGCAGTGCTGTCAAAAGACGGGGACTGGAAACCCTTGGAGGTAAAGACTGGGGAAGTTGGCGAACTGGTGGTTAGCGGGGAGCATGTTTGCCGCAGTTATTTTCGGGATGCCGAGGCGGTAAGGCGCGCAAAAATTATAGATGCCGGCGGGGATGTATGGCATAGAACCGGAGACCTCGGTTATCTGGATGAAGCGGGCAATCTTTGGCTTGTGGGGCGTGTTCACAATGTTATTTTGCATGTTTCCGGCTATCAATATCCCGTGCGGGCAGAAATGGTGCTACGCAAGCTGCCTTTTGTGGAGAAGGCGGCTTTTCTGGGTATGCCTAGGGACGGAGGATGCGAAGAATGCTGGTGTGTTTTGCAAACAAAACCGGATTCCCCGGACGAGGAAACTTGCCGGAGCGAAGTGAGGCGTATTCTCTCCAAGAACGGAATTATACATGACAACATAGTATTTGTGCCGGAAATTCCAATGGATGCTCGTCATCATTCCAAGGTGCAATACAATGAACTAAGGGAAATGCTAAATGCCGGCTAAATGGCGTATTTTTCAGCGGGAACGTTTCCCCTTGCACAGTCATTTGCCGTTAATTTTGGCATTGCTTTTGGCGCATATATCTCTTGCGGGATATTCTGCCGTTCAACTCCGGTTATATGCCGTGCTTTTTTTTGTTTTGCTCTCCTTTTTTTTTCGTATGCGCCTGTTTGATGAAATCAAGGATTATGCGGTAGATTGCGAAAAGAATCCATCCCGTCCCTTGCCCAGGGGAATTCTTGGAGTTGATGATTTGCGGCGGGTTATTTTTATGCTGTTCGGTTTTGAAATTGTGCTGACCGGCATTGCAAATCCCGTTTTCCTTGCGATGTTATTGCCTGCGCAGGGCTATTCTTTCCTTATGTACAGGGAATTTTTTATCGGGAAATTTCTCCGCCCGCATTTGACCACTTATGCGGTGAGCCATACCGTGGTGATGGTTTTGCTTTCCGGTTTGTGCAGTACATGTTTGCTGGGGTGTTTTCCCTGGCAACTGGAGATTCGCAACTGGATTTTTGCCCTTGGTTGTTTTGGCATTTTCAATGTTTTTGAATTTGGCCGCAAGACATTTGCCGGTGCCGAGGAGCAGCCCGGCGTGGACAGCTATTCCAAAATCTGGGGACGCAGCGGGGCGGTGTTTTTGAATTTGTCTCAGGGTTTGCTGGGTTTGAGTGCAATGGGTTATGTTTATCCCTACGGCAGTTTGCAATGGATATTGGGCGGAGTGATACTGGCAGGTTTGCTCACTGCCGGAACAGTCTATATAATTCTGAACACCGCAACAGCAGCAAAAGCATATCGTGCCGTGAGCAGCGCAAACATTCTGCTTCTTCTTTGCGTAGGGATAACCCTGCTGCCTGTAAGCCTTTAACCCTGTTTTCTACATTACCCCTTATGCAAATCACCATTGAAATAATAAAGATGTCGCTCGGAGACCCTGTTACCGTAGCCGTGCTGTTGATTCTGGCTTTTTTTTCGCTGTTTGCCTGGGGTATAATAATAACCAAATATTTTTCTCTAAAAGGCAAGCAAGGCGCAAATATCAAATTTTATAAGAATTTTGAACGCATAAAAAACTTTGCGGATATTGAGGCTTTTTCCGTAAAGGCCCCTGAGTGCCCGCTCAGAACCATAACCGATGCCGTGTTTTTGGAAGCCCAGAATCTAAGCCCCTTTGTGAGCGTAGAAACCCTGGCGCCCCGCTCCGAAATGCTGGAAGATACCATGCAGCGCGAAGTTGAAGCGTGCAAGCTGGACGAAGATTCCAAACTTTCCTTTTTGGCAATGACCTCCAATATTTCCCCTTTCTTNGGGCTTTTTGGAACAGTGTGGGGCATTATGCAGTCCTTTTACGAAATCGGAACGCACGGCTCGGCAGATCTCAGCGTTGTTGCACCCGGAATAGCGGTGGCTCTCATCACCACGGTTGCCGGCCTTGTTGCGGCAATCCCTTCTTCCGTTGCGTTTAATTATTTTGTTTCCCGCAATAACCGCCAGGAAATTTTTTACTACAACTTTGCCTCTCATTTGCTGAGCCTGTTTAAGCGCGGCGATTTATTGGCCATAGAAAAATTTATTTCGGAAAGGGCAAGGTGATATGAAACGAAGCCGCGGCAAATCCCTGAATCAGGATATGAACTTGACCAACATGATAGATGTTGTCTTTGCCATCCTGATAGTTTTTTTAATATCCGCCCCCCTTATGAGCCAGGGCATAAAAGTTGACTTGCCCAATGCCGAGGCGCCAACCATAGAGCAAAAAAAGCTGCTCAAGGTTTCCATAACCAAAGACGAAAAAATTTTCATAGAGGATATGGAAGTGCAAATAAACGACTTCAACGGAATTTTCAAGTCCCTTTGGAAAGATGAGGTGCCCGTTGTGATAAACGCCGATGAATCCGTGAATTACGGCATTGTTATGAAGGTTGTGTCTTTGGTGCAGATTGCAGGCGTTAAACAGCTTGGTTTTTTAACTCTGGAAAGAGAGCCGGAGAGGAAGAAAAAGAGAAGATGAGCGGAATTTATATTTTTGACGGTAAAAAACCGCTTGTCGGCAAGCGTGTGTTTATGGCTCCGGGCGCAATGGTTATAGGAGATGTGGAACTCGCAGACGATGTTTCCATTTTTCACAATGCGGTTTTGCGAGGAGACATAAACAGCATAAAAATCGGGAAAAGATCAAATATCCAGGACAACTCAACCGTGCATCTGGCGCACGATAAGGGCGTGATTATAGGCGAAGGCGTTACGGTTGGACATAATGCCATTATACACGCCTGCAAGGTTGAGGATTACTGCATCATAGGAATGGGTTCCTGCATTATGGACGGCGCAACAATCGGGCATCACAGCATTGTTGGGGCAGGCGCGCTTGTCACAAGCGGCAAGGAATTTCCGCCCTGTTCCCTGATAACCGGAAGCCCGGCGCGGCGGCTCCGCGATTTGACAAGGGAAGAAATAGAGCACTGCGAAAAAAGCGCAGAAGGCTATGTTGAAGTCAAGGACAAGTTTTTGGACGGATCGTAAAATTTTGTTATTCGCAAAAACCGGCAATCATCCTTTATGGAATTGCAGGCTTTTACCGCATTTTCCATGGAAGAAAACAGGGAAAAAATACTTGAACCGCTGCCGGCCAGCAAGGATTTTCCGCCAAAGGAATTCAGTTCCTGCCTCAGCGAACTTATAAGAGGATACTTTTTAAGGATTGAATCTTCAAATTGATTGAAAAGATCCCACGAATCATCAAGCGGATTGGCTGACTTGCTGCTTTTTGCGCCGTTCATAAAATTTTGCCAGCGGGTTTTGCCCATNGGAACAATGTTGCCGTATGCTATTGCGGTAGAAACCCTGCACCACGGNGTTGCTATTACAACTATGCAACTGTCGCTGTCTATCGGGCTTTGCGGCATTAAAATCTCGCCTATGCCCTCTGCCATTGCTGCTCCGCCCTTGATAAAAAACGGAACATCCGCTCCGAGCAAGGCCCCTGTTTTTTCCAGTTCCGTTGCGCTCACCTTTAAACCCCACAACCTGACCAAAAGCCTCAAGGCCGCCGCCGCATCCGAACTGCCGCCGCCCAGGCCCGCCGCCTGAGGTAAATTTTTTTCCAGATAAAAACGAACACCGCCGGAAACCCTGTACTGTTCCTTTAATTTAACGGCGGCCTTGTATATCAAGTCGTTTTCGGGCGGGTAATCCTGTGCCCTGCTGTAGGAAATTGATATTTCGCCGCTGCTGTCCGGTTCGCCAAAAAGCGTATCGCCGCAGGATACCGTGTGAAACATTGTGCCGATGTCGTGATAGTCGTCTTTTCTTTTTCTTATTGCGGACAAGAAAAGATTCACCTTGGCTGGAGCAAATTCGCTTAACATTTATTTTATCCTCTTAACCCTCATTATTCTGCTTTGACCTTCTTCAGTAGGCGAGAGTTTTACCTTTGAATAGGATAACATTTTACGTCTTTCTTCCCTTCTTCGAAAAATCCTGTTGAACTTCAACCTTGCAACAAACAATGCCACCAAAAAAAATACGAGAACGGAGAACCATATATAATACAATACCGTGCTGCCGTCTTCCATTCTAAACCTCTGCCTCGTGCTTTGATGCCTGATCGTTCATTATTTCGTTGCGCTTTATTATTCCGTAACCAAAACCCACAATAAAATATATCATGACCAGGGATATAAGGTATTCGGGCCAAATCATGGCAAAGCCGGCTATATAGGCTCCGGCAATATTCACAATCTGGAAAATATTTATGGCAAGGCTCTTTCTCCTTTTGAGTTTTGCCAGGAACAGGGGGCTAACCATTAGCACGCCCGTAAAGAGCATGATTGCCAGGGGAATATACAGAATATCCGGGCGGGATTCAAAAAAATTGTATTTGCAAAGCAGGATTATGAGCATGGCATTCGCAATTCCCGCAAAGGTTGAGGGCATTCCCGAAAAATAATCCGGGAACGAATCGCTGTCCATGGCATTGTATTTTGCGAGCCGCATTGCAGCGCATACCATGTAAACGGCAGAGCCGGCAAATATGGCAGGTTTATGCCCCTCATACCAGTTTGGCACAAGGTTTTTATAGGCGAACATGAGCATAAAGGCAGGGGCTATTCCAAAAGCGATTAAGTCTGCGAGGCTGTCGAACTGCGCGCCGAATTCCGAACTTGCGTTGAACTTGCGGGCGGCAAAACCATCCAGCTTGTCCAGCAGGGCGCAAAAAATTATGAAATGCGCTCCCATAACCACGGGATAAGCCACCCCCAAAACTTCATTTTCGGTTGCAAATAAACCGGTTGACCAACATATAGAGGCAGTGCCCAGCAAAAAATTCAAACTAGTGAAGGCATTTGGAACTATAAATCTTGCTTTTGTCATAAGCAGAATGTAGAAAATTCTAAATTCTCTATCATGATTAAGGAAGCTATAGCACAGGCTGCTGCAAAAAAAAATCTGCCCCCGGAAGTTGCCGAGGCCGTAATGGACGAAATTATGGGCGGGCACGCAACAGATATTCAAATATCCGCATTTTTAACCGCAATGGCGGTTAAGGGCGAGACCATAGAGGAAATAACCGCAAGCGCAATAGGTATGCGCAAGCACTGCGTAAGGGTTTTGCACAATATGGAATGTCTGGAAATCGTTGGCACCGGCGGCGACAGGGCAAATACATTCAATATTTCAACAACAACCGCCATTGTAACTTCTTCCTGCAATATTCCGGTTGCAAAACACGGCAACCGTGCGGCAAGCAGCAGGTCTGGCGCGGCAGATGTCCTGGGTGCGCTGGGTGTCAAGCTGGATATAAGTCCCGAACACAGCGTTAAAATTCTGCAGGCTATAAACCTGTGCTTTTTATTTGCTCAAAACTATCACCTTTCCATGAAATATGTAGCTCCTGTTCGCAAGGAACTCGGCATAAGAACCATATTCAACATTCTGGGGCCTTTGGTAAACCCTGCGGGTGCGGCTATGCAGCTTCTCGGCGTTTACGACGACGAACTTCTGGAGCCAATGGCACAGGTGCTTTTGAATCTGGGCGTTAAGAGCGGCATGGTAGTTTTTGGCACGGACGGCCTGGACGAGATTTCCATGAGCGCGCCCACAAGAGTTTGCGAATTCAGGGACGGATGGCTGAAAAAGTATGAAATAACCCCCGAACAATTTGGCTTTAAGCGCTGCAAAAAGGAAGATTTGGTAGGCGGTACTCCCGAAGAAAACGCAAAGATAACAACGGACATACTGTCCGGTATTCGCGGCCCCAAGTTCGACACCGTGCTGCTGAATTCCGCCGCCGCCATCCACATAGCAAAGCCGGAACTTTCAATCCAGGATGCGGTTAAAATTGCAATGGAAAGCATAGACAGCGGAAAGGCCCTCACCCAACTAAAGGAATTTGTAAGGCTGACTAATTCCTAGCTATTTTCTATCTTCCCCCTTATGCCAAAATACATTCGCTTTGACTATGCCGCCAAAAGACTTCTGCGACAGAAAGCCAACTTTGTGGTGCTGGAAGGCTTTTTAACTACGCTGCTCAAAACGAATGTCAAAATACACAGAATGTTGGAAAGCGAAAGCAATCAGGAACACGAAAACGACAAATTCAACCGGGTGGATATGCTTGCCGAACTTGGCACGGGGGAGCTTGCAATAATAGAAGTGCAGAACAGCAGGGTGAATGACTATTTCCAGAGAATTCTTTACGGAACCTCAAAGCTCATAACGGAATACATAGATATTGGCGATGATTATACAAAGGTTAAAAAAGTGTATTCGGTGAGTATAGTTTACTTTGGCCTTGGTCAAGGCGAGGATTACGCCTATCACGGCAAAACCGAGTTCAGGGGCGTGAATAAAACCGATGATGTTCTTCGCCTGAGCCAGAAGCAGCAGGAGCAGTTCAAGCGTGAGTTTGCGGGTGATTTGTACCCTGAATATTTTTTGCTTCGTGTAGATGATTTTGACAA
>JGI24698J34947_10000986_pt1 | contig 14584 bp, 12 predicted proteins | sample TergutMp193P3_FD_34947 | JGI IMG/M metagenome (IMG submission 34947) | reverse complement strand
CAAGTCGCCGTCAATGGCATAGTTGCCCGTAATGTTTTTTAGCTGTGCGCTGATGTTAGCCATAATCACTCCTCCTATGTATGCTGATTATCTTCTTCCCTAATTTGCACACGGCGGATTTTTCCGCTTATGGTTTTGGGAAGCTCGCTTACAAATTCTACAATTCGCGGATACTTATAGGGCGCGGTTGTTTTCTTTACATGATTCTGCAATTCAACTTTAAGTTCTTCCGATGCGGTAAAACCTTTTGAAAGTACAATCGTCGCTTTTACTACAGTACCGCGATCCGGATCAGGAACGCCTGTTATGGCACATTCAAGCACCGCTTTGTGTTCCATTAGAGCGCTTTCCACTTCAAACGGTCCGATGCGGTAACCTGAACTTTTAATAACATCGTCGTTGCGCCCGACAAACCAGTAATAGCCGTCCTCGTCTTTCCACGCAACGTCTCCGGTATAATAAATGTTGTCGTGCCACACGCTGTTTGTCAGGGCATCGTCGCGATAATAGCCGCCGAACATTCCCCACGGTTTACGTTTATCCGTGCGCACGATGATTTGTCCCTCTTCGCCCATTCCGCATGAACTTCCGTCTTCGCGTAACAGATCGATATCGTAACCGGGAGCAGGCTTTCCCATAGAGCCGGGTTTCGGCTCAAGCCACGGCCATGTACACAGAGAAACGGTAAGCTCAGTTTGCCCGTAACATTCCCTTAATTTTAAACCTGTACCTGCCAAAAACTGTTCGTAAATTTCGGGGTTTAGCGGTTCGCCTGCTACAGTGCAGTTTTTTAAAGCGGAAAAATCGTATTTCTTTAAATCTTCCTTTATAAAGAAGCGGTAAATTGTCGGCGGAGCGCAAAAACTTGTAAGCCTGTACTTGCTGATAATTTCCAACATTTGCGCAGGCACAAAACGGTCGTAATCATACACAAAGACTGCGGCTCCGCACAGCCACTGTCCGTAAATTTTACCCCATGCCGCTTTTGCCCAGCCGGTATCCGCGACCGTTAGGTGCAATCCGCCGGGTATTACCTGATGCCAGTATTTCGCGGTTATGATGTGTCCCAGCGGATAGGCGTAATTGTGGCGTACCATTTTCGGCATTCCAGTTGTGCCGGACGTGAAGTAGAGCAGCATGGTGTCGGCGTTGGAGTTTGCAACTTCCGGTTTTTTAAAAACATCAGAAGCGGCGTTCAAAAGGGGAGCGAAGTCGGTCCACGTCAGTATGGAGGCGGGCATTTGAAATCCTGTTTCCGTTCCGGTTAACGCTCCGAATACTCCGGCGGCCCCGTCTGTAACGCTGCCATCAAAACGATCTGTTTTGGGCTCTGTTTTTGTTTTAGCTTTAAGCCGATTTTTTACTTCCGCCGCCGGATCGTGATCCTTTGGCGTGTGAACTGAACGTACAAACGCCTTGTAACGCAGATGCGACAATCCGACAGATTCGGAGCTTCGCTCCATGATGGCCTCGGCTTCGTCAATGCGGAGCATAAGATCGAGATCGTCCACGCAGACAATTGCTTTAATATCGGCGGCATTGCAGCGGTACACAATGTCCTTTGTGGTAAGAAGGTGCGTCGCGGGTATGGCAATTGCACCTAACTTATGAAGGGCGAGCAGTATCGGCCAGTATTCCCAGCGACGTTTTAAAATCAACATGACCGGATCGCCCCTGCCAATTCCGGCTTCGCTCAAAACATTTGCCGCCTTGTTTGAGAGTCGGCTCATTTGCTCGTAGGTAAAAACCGCCTCCGCTCCTTTTTCGTCGCACCACTGCATGGCGCGTTCGCCCGGTTTTTCCCGCGCGAGTACATCAATCACATCGTAGGCAAAGTTGAAATTTTCAGGGATATTAATCGCGAAATTTTTATAAAAATCCTCGTAGGATTCAAATTCTGTTCTGGGTAAGTATTTATCAAGCAACGCCATTTTTCTTCTCCTGCATTAAATAATTAGAACACAAACGCCAAAAAGCGCGCCGGCTTTCCGCCGAGCGCCTTCATACCGTGGGGCTCGCCTGAGTCGTAATAAACGCAGTCGCCGGAATTGAGTTCAATCTCGTGGCCGCTGATCGATATAAGCAGCCGCCCTTCCAGCACATAGTTGAATTCCTGTCCGGGATGAGTGTTAAGGCTTACCGGTTTATTCTCGGTTTCGGCTGACGCTTCAACCAGAAACGGCTCGGCTTTTTTCCGGTGAAAATTGTAGGCCAGATTCCAGTAGCCGTACATTGGGCGGCGGCTCACTTCGGGAGCTTCTCCCGCGCGGGTAACGCAGAAGGTTTTTAGTTTTGAAGCCGCTCCGCTGATTAATTCTGAAAGGTCTACCTTGAAACGCGCGGCTATTTCGACAAGCGCGCCGACTGGAAAATCTTTTTCCCCTGATTCCCATGCGGCATATTCAGCAGGATCAAAACCCAGTTCATTCGCTAAAGTTTCAATGGGAATTTCCTCAATTTCTCTGAGAACCTTCACGCGGGCGGTGATTTCTTTTACATCTTCACTCATTTTTTTCCCCTTGTCTCTATCGTTCCGTTGGAACGGGCAATGTAAACTACCGGCGGCTTTCTGGTAAAGAAACCGTTTTCCACAACGCCGGGGATTTGATTTAACTCTGTTTCCATTACTGAAGGGTCAATGGGAGAACCAAAGCGAATGTCCAGAATTATATTTCCGTGTTCGGTGATGACCGGCCCGGCTTTTCGCAACGCTTCTCTAAGATTAACATTTGCGCCTAATTTGTCAAGTACCCTTGCGGCCTGCACTCTTGCAGCCGGAACAACTTCCACCGGAACGGGAAAACCCATGCCTATATGTTCCGTCAATTTTGATTCGTCCACTATTATGGCGTACGCCGAAGAAGCATAGGCGGCTAATTTTTCGATTAACAGAGCGCCGCCGCCGCCTTTTACAAGACGGTTCTGCGCGTCTACTTCGTCCGCACCGTCAATGGTAAGGTCAAGCCCGCCGGAAAGTTCCCGCGAGTTAAGCGTGTAAAAAGGAATCCCCAGCTTTTCACACTCGATCTCTGTTTGAAAACTGGTAGCGAACGCGATGATGTCACGTAACGTCCCCTGCGCCAAAAGTTCGCCGACTCTGCGAACCGCGTGAATGGCGGTAGAGCCTGTTCCAAGACCAAGTTTCATTCCGCTCTTTACCATGCCGTCTACTGCGGCTCTTCCTGCGGCTTCTTTCAGCCTGTTTGAATCTTGTTCCATGTATTGGCTCCTGATATGTTTATCCGCGATAAAAGCTGTTTGGGAATTTCTTTTTCCATAAAATACGCATATTGCAGACAGGCCTGACGTATAACCATGTCATAACCGTTCAGGATTTTGCACCCTGCCGCAGATGCTCTTTTTAGGAATGGAGTTAAGGGCGGAGTATAAATTAAATCCATCACCGCTTCCTTTCCCGTGAAAGAGTAGAGTTCCAGGGGATCGGCGTTTTCATAACCTTCCATTCCCACAGAAGTAGTCTGAACAATTATATCTGAATATTTGGATATCATTTCTATTCCCTGGTTGTTCAGCCCTCCCCAGCGGAAATTGTACTGCGCCGCAAGATGTTTCGCTTTAATGGCTGTGCGATTCAATATAAGGCCCTTGCCCCCTAAGCGTGCGACTTCGGCGGCCACAGCGTGCGCGGCTCCGCCCGCGCCTACAATGGTAATTTTTTGATGTTTCAAATTTTTTCTGTCCAAAAAATGCAGAAGCGAATCCGAGAAACCGCCCCTGTCGGTATTCTCGCCGAACCAGCCGTCCTCACAGCGGTACACGGTATTGCACGCGCCAATGGACTGAACAGAAGGTGAACATTTCGTAAGTTTTGGAATAACAGTTTCCTTGTAAGGGACAGTAACCGAAAGCCCCTGAATATCCAACTCGTCCGCAAGTTCAAAAAAGTCGTTTATTGAATTTGTCGGGAACGGCACATACACCGCGTCTGTATTTTCAAGACCGAAAACTGTATTGAAAAACCAGGGGCTTATGCTGGCTTTCAGCGGATTACCTATAATGCCGTAAACTACGGTTTTTTTTGTAATTTTCCTGAAACGGTACAACTCGGCCAGTTCCTGAACGTCAAGCTGTCCGGGCGCTCCGGGGGCTTCGTTTTCAGATAACGCGCTGGAATAAGTCATATATGAGCCGAATCTTTCCGCGAGAATTCTTGAATAAAAGCCGTAATGCCCGATGCAGACCAAAATGTTGTCCGTATTTTTAAAGTCTTTGGAGGCCTGAAAAACCCGCAAAACATCGTCTGTGGAATTTACCGCAACCGCCATTTTTATAATCTCGTCTCCCGATTTTCGCATGGATTTCATTTTTGCGGAAATATCGGTAACAACTCCATTTAAATCATGGCAGGAACGGATGATTCTTGTCCCGAAAGTACGCGCCGCTTCTTCAAGGCTTGGCACATCAAAATCTTCTTCGATATCAACGTACGCGAAATTGAATCTGCTGTCGGCGCTGGCGTACGCAAGCCCGTTCGCAATTAATTTTACCCTTGTGCTTTCGCCGCCTGTAAAAAATCCTCCGTCAACATCACGCCTGATTGTCAGAATAACGGGCATACCCGCAAGTTCAGGAAAACGGCGTATATAGAGACGTTCATCGGAATCTAGACAGTCTACCCGCAATTCCGCCAAGTCCGCAAATTTGCGGTATTTATTCAGAATTTCAAGATTCCGTTTGATGGTTTTCGCTGTAAGGCATAGACAGATTTTCGCCACGATTCCTCTCCTGCTAAAAGTCGGGGCGGTATAAATATATCGCGCTGACATGCCCCGTATTATTAAAATTTACCCTCAATGTTAATGGCCAGTCTTTTCCGGCTACCGGCCAAATCATATAATCCCCCCTGTCTTCCGCCGCGTTTCCCAAAACCAATAAAACAACCGCTTTCCGGTCTCCATTGGAAACGCCGCAAACGGACGCAAGTTTTACCTGCCAAACGCGATCCCTGTAAATGTAAAAATCTCCCTCAGCATACTGGAAAACAACATCGTCCTGCCAAATCTCATTGCCCCTTGCGGCCAAAACCATCCCCGGCGGGCCGAAACGCTCAATAAGTTCCGCCAGCCTCATTCCAATAAACGAAAGCCGTTCATCCGCCGCCTGTCCCTGCGCCCACAGCGGAAAAACAAACAGCAGCAACAATATTAAAAGCAGTATCCGCTTCATAGTTCATTCTATCGAATTAAGGGCTTTTTCGACAATGGGGAATCCAGGGGTAAATTTATATGAGATTTTGCCGTCATTTTCGCTTATGCGCAGTATTCCCCCGTTGGAGACCCACACATTTATTTCCGGGCGGACCAGAAAAGAAGGAACTTCTCCGTCCTTGAGAAGCAGAGGTTTCGCGAAAGGGGAAGCTCCGTACCAGGGGCCGTTTGCCGGGAATTCGTCTATGGTTACGTTTACTAAGGGTTCCTTTACCGCTGCAAGGTAAGTCTGCTTAAAACCCGAAGAAATTGTCCTTTCGGCAGTACTGCGCCAGTCAACGAGCCAGGGGTCTTCGCGGATATCTTCCCCCAATGTTCCCTTGAAAAGCTCCCTAAACCGGGGCCAGTCAAAATTTGCGGGCGATCTGGACAGATTCCCATTGTTGGCGAAAACAAGCTCCCAGTAAAAGACCGTATCCGGCCCGGCTTCCCAACTCAGGCGCAGGCGGCTGCCGCTTGCATCGAATGGAAAAAGAGCTCCGGCAGGCTTAAAGGCTCCGGGAATCATAGGGTAATGTTTCGGCCAATACGGCCACGCGGTAACCGGATTTGTCCATGTAACCGGAATTTCAATATCCATACATGAACCGGGCGGAATATCCGCGCTCTGCATCAAGCCGTCCGGGTTCAGCCATTCCACGCGCCAGTGAGGTTCGCCAAGAATGGAAACCCATGCTTCCGGCGGCTGCGGCAGTTCCAAAATATACCTGGAAGGGAAACGATCTCCGCAGCAAATAAGCTGGAGAGTTGCGGCAAAAGCCGCCGTCAATCTGAAAAAGTTTAATTTCATGTATATATATGGCGCGGATATGCTTCAGCGCTTGACCGAAACCTGAAAAAATCAAATATTTCAGTTTCTTATGTTTTTTTTGCCGTTGTTTCACTCTTATATGCCGGATTCATTGCAATTTTTTTTGTTTTGTATCATACTTAAAACAATGGCGGAAATGGATTTAAATAGTTATATTGATACGCTTCAGCAGTCTCTTATGGCCAGAAAGGACTGGCTGGAAAGGTCAGAATTGGGGAAACTTAAGGAAGAATTGAGGATATTTCAATCTTCTTTCGCTTCGTTATACAACCTCTATCTCAAAAAAAAGCTGATAGACGAGGACCCGTATAAGCAGGAATCCAAAATCAGCGAACTGGAAGTGCCTGATACGGGCGTTCTTGTAGAAGCAAAGCGAATAGAACAGCTTTCAATCCGGCTTTCCAACTTCGACAACCAGTTGGATTTTTTAGTCAATTTTTACCAGTTAGGTGTTGATTTTCTTAACCTTGAACGAGTAAAGCGGATTGTAGGGCTTGTCCGTTATATTGATTGGGTGGGTTTAACGCCGGATTCCCAATTCCCCATGACCAAAGCGGTTGCGGAAATGAACAACCAGTCAAAAGCCGGCGTGGATACGCTTACTCTCAGCATTATCGGTGAAAGCCTTACAAGGCTGTCCAAAACGACAGTTTCCATAATGAATACGCTTAAGAACTTGACCGCCTATTACAGGGAAAGTTATAAACTCAGCGTCCGTCAAAATGTTACTCAAGATATGTCTGCAAACGAAGCGACACCGGAGAACATCAGAAAAAAGATGGTTTCGGCAATGCCCGGATCGCCTTTTTACAAAGAACTGATAGAAGAAATCCTCAAGGAAGATTATTCAAAAAGCGGCCCTGACTTAAGGGATACGATTTTAAGCTCTCTCCTTGTTAAGGAAGAAAAGCAGAAAGCGGCAAAAGCCGCCGTCAATTACAAGAATATTCTGCTTGACGGAATTCAGGTTATTGGGGGAGCCGGAGCCACGCTTGTTGAAATTTGCGGAAAACTTGACGAGAACCAGGCATTAATGGAAAGCCGGAAAAAAAGCTTTATGGAAGCCATTAAGGAATTAATCAGGCAGATTACAAACGCCGAACCGGATGAAGTTATCTACACTGTTGAGTATATAGACGCGACTAAGGGAACGCCGCAGAAAGAAAAGGTGAATTTTTACAGATTCCGCGATGAACTTGGCAAAAAAGCGAAAATTTTAAGCAGTTTTTACCGCGGGCCGGCCTATAATAAACTATCTGCCATGTCCGAGGATCAGATCATCGGCTACCTTGAAAAAAACATCAGGGACGTGCAGTCGCTTCATAGAACCCTGAACGCGCTGGATGATTACTTCAAGGGAAATGCGGTTGATGTTGACCGGGAAAAAATTAAGGGTATAAAGCCCGAATTATCCACATTGAAGAACACGATTGTAAAGGCAAATCAACTGAGGTACGAATACAGCGCCCAAAGAGAAGAAGAGGATCAGATGAAACGGCTTGGGATCAACCCGTCTACAGTGCCGGCTTCTTGAAGAATTTGAGCTTTTTCCCGCTTATTTCAGCCGTTTTCCACGGCCTGTAGGCATAAATTTTTTGTTTTTTAGAGCTTCCAAAATCGAATTTTTCGGGAATTCGGCCTATTTTTTGCCGATAATAGAACAAACGGGAAATAAAATTGTCGAATTACTTTAAACCGGTTTTGGCGCTTTTAATATCTATTCTCCTTTTTGCCGTATTTATCATTCTGGCAAATACGGAATTGCTGGATTTTGTTCAGACGCATTTTTATAACCCTTCCGTTGTCAAATCATACGTCAGGGAAAATACTATAGACGCGGAAATTGTCCAGGGCCATATTTTTGAACTGCAAAACAAGTTTGCGAACACCTTGAGAGAACCGGCTGTTCGCAGCAGTTTTTTGTACAACCAGAGCGCCGGGGATATTTACGAGCGTTCCAGAATATTCGGAATACTGCTTGAATCAACCGGGGGCCTTCAATCCGTTCAATTTGTGGACGCAGGAGGGGTGAGAATACACTATTCAACATCCGTCCGCGACATAATCAGCCAGAGCCTTTCTTCCACTTCCTACCGTAATTACAACGAAGACACGACAGCCCTGCCCTATGAAACAGTAAGCGTTCCCGCCAATGGCAGCGCGAAATTTGTCATGGACGAACAAAGCGGCAGAATTATCTATTCATATCCTTTTTTCGATTCAATAGATGTTTACCGGGGAACCGCGATTTTTACCGTATCGGTCAGGGCGCTGGGCGAAAGGCTTGTAGCCGAAGGGCGGCTGAAAGTAAACGATGATGTTTCGGTTATAGGAAAACCGCCTGGAATTCTTTTTGGAAGCCCCGATTCTTCAAAAACGGATATTCTCGCGAAAGTAGCCGCAATTTGGAACGAAGGCATACAAGGCCGCGTTACGCTTGACGCCGGAGATTCCGGAGCCAAATTTTCCCTCATTTCTATGAAAACAGGTCGGGGCATATTTTTTGGCCGACTTATAAGCGATTATTTGTTTTCAATCTCCGCTCCCATGAAGTTAATTTTACAGCTTTCAATGTTTTTGACCCTTTTCCTGACGTTGTTTTTCCTGATAAATTTCAGGCCGTCCCCCGTAACGCTTGTGCAAAGCCGCATAAAAACCCTGCGGGAACATCTTTTTGAACAGTTATATGTAAATAAATCCGGCCAGGACAGGATCAAATGGATACTGGAACTTGAACAGCGGCGTGAAGAAATCCGTTCAGAGCTGAAACGCCGCATGATATTAAGCCGCCGCACCGAAAAAACCATAAACGGCATTATTGACAAATCGTGGGATGAACTATTATCTGTCATCAAGTCCGGGGCAGCGCCTTTAGGCTATGTTCCGCCGGTTTCTTCCGAAGCAGCTCCCAGGACTGAAACGCCGGAAAAAATCGAGGAAATCGAGGAAATTGAGGAAATAGCGGAAGAAATTGAAGAAGTTGAAGAAGCCGAAGATTTTGAGGAAACGGAATCCCAACAGGATGCGGACGATATTGAGAATGAAGAAATAACAGACGAAATCGAAATAATTGACGAAGCCGAAGTTCTCGACGAAGTTGAGGAAATAAAAGAGGTCAAAAAAACCGCGCCTCGTCCGCATAAAGGCCTTCTTGAGCGGGCAAGTAAGATCGAAGAAGTAGAAGAAATCGAGGAAATTGAAGAACTTGAGGAACTTGAAGAAGTCCCGCCCGCTTCGGTTTCTTCGAGAAAGGGACTTCTTGCGCGCGCAATCAAGGAAGTCGAAGACAACGAGGAGGAGCAGACCCAGGCTCCACGGGGGCTTTTGGCTCTTGCGTCCGAAATTGAATTTAACAGCGATTATCCTGTCGGCAGTACTGAAGACGAAAAAGACCTTGATGCGGAATTGAATATTGCTTCGCCATTTTTATCCATGTTCTCGTCGCTCGAAAACAAGAAAAGAAAAAAGCGGTAAAACTATCTCATTAACGGACGCGGATTAACAGTTACCCCGTTTTTATAAACGGTAAAGTGCAAATGCGGCCCTGTGCTCTGTCCTGTATTGCCAACATCGCCAATGCGTTCTCCCATAGCGACATAAGCGCCTGTCCTTGTCCTGATTACGCTCATATGTCCGTACAGCGTACGGTATCCTGAATGGTGGCTGATAACTACATAATTTCCAAAAACATTGTCATATCCAACCCCGCTGACACGTCCGGCCATAGCCGCCCTTACAGGCGTACCTGTACTCCCCCTGATGTCCATGCCGTTGTGAAACTGACTGCGGCTTCTATTAAAGGGGTTTCTTCTGTAGCCGTAAGACGAAGTTATAGCGCCGCTTACAGGCCAAATAAACAAATCGCCGTTGATTTCCTGCAATTTTTCCCAATCCATCCGCGCCCCGGGAACAAAAATGTCCGTTCCGGCGCTAATACTATTGGAAAAAAGCTCGTTTGCGGTTCTAATATCTTCGCTGTCTACTTTGTACCTCTCCGCTATGGAACTCAGGGTTTCTCCGCTTTTAACATTGTGTAAAATTCCATCCTGATTGGGGAGTTTCAAGACTTTCCCTATCTGGAGAAGCCGCGAACTCGTTATATTGTTTACAGAGATAATAGTATCCTGATTTAGTCCAGAACTTATAGAAAGCCCGCTGATATGCTCACCGTCCCTAACAATGTGAGAATCGTAGAGCAAAACGCGCGATTTTGAAAATAATTCAGGCTCTAAAACGACAGATTCAAATGACGCGGGTGATAAAACAACCCCGGATTCCGACTCTAAAACGGCATTTTCGGCAAAAGTACCCCCGCCAATGCCATGTTCGGCGGCCTGCGACTCTTGCTTCTTATAGTGCCACGGGTTAAGTAAAAAAACCATATACAGGGCGGCTGTAAGCCTGAATATAATTCTGCCCTTTTCCTGAAGTCTTAACATACTTTAATTTTAGTTTATTTTTAACTATCTTGCAATGGCGAATCAGGATCATTTTCAAGCATTTTTAATAAATCGCGAATTTCCGCAGCCTGTTCGTATTCTTCCTCGGCGACAGCCTGTTCAAGCTGTTCCCTGAGGGACCTGTGCCTGTCGTTATCGGGATTTTCCTCAAAATCGTTGACAAAAAACGACAAAGGGACGCCTGTTTGTTCAATAACGGAAGAAGCTATATAGATGGGGCATTTTTTACGGGCGGCAATGGCAAAAGCGTCGGAAGGGCGGCTGTCGAGTATAAGGGGTTTTTCAGCGGTATATTCGCCGCCCGTAATGATAAGGCGGGCGTGGAAAACATCGTCTTTAAGCTCATAAACCTCAACTTTTCTGATTGAAAGATTAACATGGGAAAGCATATTCAGAAAAAGATCGTGCGTATGAGGCCGGGACAGCTTCATGCCTTCTTTTCCAATCAGAATTGACTGCATTTCCAGATTCCCGATAAAAATCGGAACCGCAACATCCATATCTTTTGGCCTTAAAAGCAGCGCGTTGCCGTGGCTCGTCTTGAGAATTGACCAAATTTCACTGATATGCATATCTTTCATACGCCCCCCTAACTTATTAAGTCGATAAAGCCGTCGAGCAGGTCGCTGCCTTTTTCGCTTACCGGACAGCCTGAAAATTCACGGGAACCGAAAACCCCGCGCGCCTCCTGTATAAGAGAAAGTCCCTTTTCTTCCGCTTCAGTCAAAACGCCTGAGAGTATCAGGGTTTGGATTAATACTTCTGTTTCCGGCACTGCCGCGCCTCCGGTTCTTGCCGCAAGGAAACAGCGGAAAACCAGTTCCCTCTTTTCAGGGTATTTGTGCAGGTACAGAAGGATAGGCAGGCTTTTTTTACCCTCAACCATGTCGTCGCCGCGTTTTTTCCCTGGAATTCCGGTCGTCAGGTTTTTAACATCGTCCAGTATCTGAAAACCAATTCCCAGTTTTTCAGCCGCTTCGCCCAACTGCCGCAATGCCGCTTCGGGAGCGTTTGCGGCAAAAGCGCCCAGTTCCGCCGCAAGGCGGGCAAGGCCTCCTGTTTTCATTCCGCACATTAAAAAATAATCATTTATTTCGGGGATAAACGAAATGTTCCTGTGCCAGCTTATATCCATTGCCTGCCCCAGATGAAGCGTGCGCATACAATCAGTCCAAAACTTATAAATCCGCTCTTTGTTTTTAAGTCCGCAGGTTTCAATGCAGCATGAAGACAAAAAATAGAAGAAAGAACCTGAGTTTATCGCCGTATCAACGCCGTATATTTTATGAATCGCGGGTTTTCCGCGCCGCTCGTCCGATTCGTCTTCAATATCGTCGTGAATCAAACTCGCGTTATGTGAAAATTCAACCAGCGGCGAAAGGGGGAGGGCGGCATCTTCCCCGCCCAGGGCTTCGCATACAAGCGTCATTAAAAGGGGCCGCCAGCGTTTGCCGCCGCGTGAAAGTATGTCGCCAAGCGGCGCGAGCAGGGTGTTTATTGATTCTGTTCCGGCTTTTTTTCCGGTTTCGGTAAAAATATCCTGCGCCCAGCCGGACTGCGGGTCCTTTGGAAGCTGCCGTTCCAGTTCAACCTCAATTTTTTCAAGCCGTCGTGTATACTCTTGATCCATAAGCCATTATAATAGAAAAAAATGGCAGATTACAAGAAACCTGATTTTTGGCAGTTAAAGGCGCGCAAAGAGGAGTATCCCGCCCGCTCGGTTTACAAACTGAAAGAAATTGACGAAAAGTTCGGTCTTTTTAAACCTAAGCGCGCAGTTTTGCGCGTACTGGACATTGGAGCCGCTCCGGGAAGCTGGAGCCTGTACGTACTGCGTAAAATGGCAGCCGTGAAAAATCCGGACTCGAAAAATAGCGGTTTTCTTGCCGCCGCCGACCTTTCCCCGCTTTCCCGCGAATTTGACAAGGGTCTTTTTGACGGCGGTAATTTTTTCTTTATTCAGGGCGACATTACCACGGAAGAAGTCCGCGCCGTCCTTTTGTCAAAAGGCCCGTATTCGGCGATAATCAGCGATGCCGCTCCTGGCACTACCGGAAATCACACGGTAGACGCCGCCCGTTCTCTGGAGCTTGCCGAAGCGGTAATTTCTTATGCGGAAAACGCGCTCTCATGCGGAGGCAATTTAGCGCTCAAGATTTTTCAGGGCGGCGACTCAGGCGTACTCTTAAAACAGATGAAGACGCTTTTTGAAACCGCCAAAACTTTCAAACCGCAGGCCTGCCGCGGCGAATCGACGGAGACGTACTTTTTGGGGCTTGGGAAAAAAATTACTCCACCTTGAAACGGGAAATATCCCCTGTTAAAGTGCTGATGTTCTTTTTGTTTTTCTCGCCTATTTCCTGCACCTTGTTAATCGCGTTCGAGATTTCATCCGCTCCTTGAGTCATTTCGTCCATACTGACGGCAACTTCCCCGGTAATCCGTTTAAGTTCCTCGCTTTGATCCATAACTACCTTGCTTTCTGCCGTCATTTCTGAAGACGACTTGCGTACCAAATTGGTAACCGAATTCAACTGGGTTACAGCTTCCAGTATCTGACGGCTGCCATCCCCCTGCTCTTCCATCGCGTTTCGAATCTGGCTCTCCTGATCCGACACAGTCTGTACGTCATTTTCAATCGCTCCAAAACGCTCCAGTACAATTCCGGTTGATTTGGTAATCGTGTCAATCATCAGTTTGATCTTTTTTAGCACTCCGCTGATTGTTTTGGACTGCGCACTGGAATTTTCGGCCAGCTTGCGGATTTCATCGGCGACTACGGCGAAACCTTTGCCCGCTTCTCCGGCGTGCGCCGCTTCAATGGCGGCATTCATACTCAACAGGTTGGTCTGGCTTGCGATAGTCTGCATTACCGAGTTAATCTGCAAAAGGCTTTCAGACTCATGCGCGATTTCCTGAATGTCGGTTGAAACTTTCTGCAAATCCACGCGCCCGGCTTCGGAAGATTCCGCAAGCGATGTAATATTCGCCGCATTTTTTACAAGAGTCTGGGTAACCGACTGAACATTCGCCAGCATTTCTTCAATGGCGGATGAAGACTGCGCAACGCTTTCCGCCTGAACGGTGATATGATCATTCAGCGTGTTCATCCCTGAAATAATCTGATCTATAGATTTGACGGCGGCGTTTACCTTGTCCGCCTGAGACAGCACCTGCCCCCTCATTATCTGAATATTGGAATTGATCCCATCGATGTCTTTTCTGGTTCTTGTCATCTGCGAAAACAATTCATCGCCGGTATCTGACAAGCTGACAGTCTCGCCCTTTATGCCGACAAGCAGTCCCCTCATCTTTTCAAAAGTCATGTTAAAATATTCACCTAACGTACCAATCTCATCGCGTCGGTGCAAATGGAGCTTCCGCGTCAAATCCCAATCCTTCGATATTTGTTCCAGTGCCTGTTCCATGGAAACCATAGGCTTGAGCATCCATGAAATAAAAAAATAGAAGATGACAAATATAACCGCGGTAACCGCCAGCATAGCGGCAAAAAGCAATGTCATGCCGTTATTCAGAGTATCAATTGGCGTAATATTCTGAATATCGGAGATATACCAGTCCAGCGACGGAATCGTCCCTACGGCGAACTCGCCTCCGGGCATATCAAAGAATTTAACCTCGCCGGACTTGAGTTCTTTCGCTTTGGCAATAATATCCGCGCCTAAATCGCCAAGCTCATTATCAATTGTTATTTTATCTACGATAATTTTTGAGTCCTTCGCGCCGGTTATTTCTCCTGCGGCATTAAACAAATACAATGTATCCCTGCCCGTGTGATGCTGGTATATCGAGTCAACAAAAACAGTCAAGTTAATGCCTGTTCCAAGTACGCCGATTGGCCTGCGACGGCTGTCAAAAACAGGCGCGTTGATCCAGAGATTCGTTACGTTAAGCTTATCGTTGTAGTTGATATTGAAATTGTACTTCTCCGTTTCATTGAGGGTCATCAAATACCAGTAATTACCGGGGTCGGCAACATCAACGGTAAAGGCGTAACTGTCATTTTCAAAGAACCTGTGATCTATATCGTTTATCCAAAAAACATAGTTGCTGGCGAAAGCCCG
>JGI24698J34947_10000985_pt1 | contig 14587 bp, 18 predicted proteins | sample TergutMp193P3_FD_34947 | JGI IMG/M metagenome (IMG submission 34947) | reverse complement strand
CACCGGGGTCGGCAGGGCCCAGGACGTTAGGATCCGCGCCGTGGATGACAGGCACTTCGAGGTTACCCTGATAGGGCCGGTGCCTTACGCCCTCGACATGTTTGCCCACTACGCTTTTAACCCCATACCCTTGCACGTGAAAAACAGGTACGGCAGCAACTGGACAAGGCCCGAGAACTTCGTTGGCAACGGCCCCTTCGTCCTGTCGGAGTACGTTCCGGGCAGCCGTATCGTCGTAGTCCCCAGTGACACGTACTGGAACAAGGCCAATGTGTTCCTTACGAAGATCACATTCAACCCCTCAGACGATCAGAACACCATGCACCAGATGTTCCTGAGCGGCGAAGCCGACTGGAGTACCGGCGTACCCCTTGCCAGGATTGACGAAGTCAAACTGCACAAGGACTATCAGGTTTCCTCCCAGTTGGGTACCTATTATTACCTTATAAACAACCAGGATCACCCCACGCTTCGGGATGCACGGGTACGCAAAGCCCTCTCCATGGGATTTGACCGAGAGGAACTCGTCAACAGTATAACAAAGGGCGGACAGATTCCCGCCACCGCATTGTCGCCGCCCATGAATGATTATGTGCCCACCCCCGGGAACGGACTTAACCTTGCGGAAGCCAGGCGCCTTTTGGCTGAAGCCGGGTATCCCAACGGCCAGGGTCTCCCCACCTTCGAGGTCGTGTACAATACCCTGGATTCCCATAGAATTATCGCCGAATACTTGCAGCAATCGTGGCTAAACAACCTTGGGGTCAACATAACCCTCAGGAATATGGAATGGGCTTCGTACCTGGATTACCGCGATACCCCCTCCATGCAGTTGGCACGCGCCGGCTGGATTGCGGACTATATGGATCCCCAGAACTTCCTTGACCTTCTCCTCAGCAACACCGGCAATAACGACGGGAAGTACAACAACCCCGAATACGACAGGCTAATCAGGCAGGCCACGAGCATGGTTGACGGGCCGCAGCGGAACGCCATCCTGCGCCAGGCGGAAGATATCGCCATCACCCAGGATCAGGCAATGATCCCGATTTACTGGTATGTGTCGCAGAACATGATCAACCTTGACGTGTGGGACGGATGGTATGCCAATCCTATGGATACCCATCCCTACGTTGGTATGAGAAAGAGGTAGTTTAGCCGCTTAGAACTTTTGTCAATGGAGGCCCATTATGGGACGGTTCGTATTAAGAAGATTCCTGAGTACTATTCCGACGATTCTAATAATCATAACTCTGGGGTTTTTCATAATACGGGTCGCCCCGGGGGGGCCTTTCTCAAGGGAAAAGGCCGTCCCCCCTGCGGTGCTAGCGAACCTGATGGCCAAGTACCACATGGACGAGCCGCTTATAAAGCAGTATTTCCGCTTTATGGGGGAGGTACTCCGGGGGGATCTTGGGCCCTCCTTTATCAACAAGGATTTTTCGGTAAATGAACTAATCGCGCTGAGTCTTCCCAACTCAATTATCCTGGGCCTTGTGTCCCTTTCCATTGCCCTTTTGATGGGTGTCGTCGCGGGAACTGTTTCGGCGTTGAAACAGAACACAGCCGTGGATTATTCCTTCATGTCCGCGGCGATTACGGGGATTTCGGTCCCGACCTTTGTGGTGGGGCCCGTGCTTATGCTTGTCTTTGCCATAATGCTGAGGTGGCTTCCCACTTCCGGCTGGATCGACGGCAGGAACGGCCTTAAGACGCTGATCATGCCGGCAATCACCCTCTCACTGCCCCAGTTTGCCTACATAGCCCGCCTTACCCGGGCGAGTATGCTGGAAACCTTGCGCTCGGACTATATACGGACCGCCCGCGCCAAAGGGCTTTCCACGCCTGTGATTATCTTCAAGCACGCGCTCAAGGGCGCCTGCCTCCCGGTTGTTAGTTACCTGGGCCCGGCCATGGCGGGGCTTGTGACAGGCTCTGTTGTGGTAGAGAGGATCTTTACCATACCCGGCCTGGGCGTCCACTTTGTCCGTTCCGCGACGAACCGGGATTACACCCTCATCATGGGAACCGTGATCGTCTATTCGTTAATTTTAATAGCGTTGAATTTTGTTGTGGATATTATTTACGGGTTCCTGGATCCCCGAATTTCATATAAGTAAAGCGAGGAGGATAGTATGGCGTTCACACGCAGGAAAACAGACGAAGCGTTAAACGAATTCAGCCAGAATATCAAGCCGATTTCGCTTTACCGGGACGCGTGGAAGCGGCTCAAGAAGAACAAAATGGCCCTTTTCGGCATCGGGGTGGTGCTGTTTTATTTTGCCTTTTCCCTCCTTGCGCCGATTCTGCCGTTCTACCCCTACGAGCGGCAGGAAATGCGGCACATTCATCTGCCCCCCTCGTTTGAAAACGCCGGTACTGTGAGGATCCGTACCAGGGAAGCGTACTTCGCGAGGCTCATGGTGAGGGAAGGCCGCACCGAATACAATGCGGCGGAGAGGGCCGAACTCGATGCCATGCGCGCCGAGAACGAAACCGACCCGGTGCATAAACGGGTTTACATTTTTGGAACCGATATTCTGGGCCGTGACGTGCTTTCGCGCACCGTCTACGGGGGCCGGATTTCCCTTGGAATCGGGGTGGTGGGGACGATCACGGCCCTGCTCATAGGGGTCATTTACGGCGCCATTGCCGGGTACGCCGGCGGCAGGTTGGACAATTTGATGATGAGGTTTGTTGATGTCGTGTACGGCCTACCCTATATGATGGTGGTAATCGTCCTGATGTCATTGATAGGCAGCCGCAGCATTTACCTTCTCTTTCTTGCCATAGCCATGGTGTCCTGGCTGACAATTTCCCGTGTGGTTCGGGGGCAGATCATCAGCCTGAAAAACTCGGAATTTATTGAGGCCGCGAGGTCTGTCGGCGCCAGCACGCCGCGGATCATCGCCAAGCACCTGCTCCCCAACACGCTTGGTATCATCATCGTCTATTCATCACTGTCTTTTCCCAGTTTCATCCTGTCTGAAAGCTTCCTGTCATTTTTGGGCCTTGGGGTTTCTGCGCCAATGTCGTCATGGGGCTCGCTGATTGACGAGGGGGTGAGGGGCATGGAACTCTACCCCTGGCTCCTCATTGTCCCGGCCGCGATGATGACGGTATTTATGTTTTCCATGAACTTTGTAGGCGACGGCCTCAGGGACGCCTTTGATCCCCAGGGTAAAAACAGGACCTGATAAAAATGGGGAATGCGGAAAGGAGAGAATGATGATCCAGACAACAGAGGAAACGGTCCTGGAAGTAAAAAATCTCCGGACTCATTTTTATACCGATGATGGGGTGGTAAAGGCCGTTGACGATGTTTCCTTCTCGCTCCACAAGAGTGAAGTACTCGGCATTGTGGGCGAGTCCGGCTCCGGGAAATCGGTAACGAACCTTTCGGTGATGAAACTGGTTCAGACGCCGCCCGGGAAGATCATGGGAGGCGAGGTCATTTTCAAGGGGGAAGATATCCTGAAAATGAACGAGAAGCAGCTCCGCCAGCTCCGCGGAGCGAAAATTTCCATGATCTTTCAGGATCCCATGACAAGCCTGAATCCCTTTTTAAGGGTTTCTACCCAGATGATCGAAACCCTGCGGCTTCACCAGAAACTTGACAAGAAGCAGGCCCGGCAAAAAGCAATTGAGATGCTGACGATGGCCGGGATTCCGGCAGCGGAGGAACGGATCGATAGCTACCCGCACCAATTTTCCGGCGGGATGTGCCAGCGGGTAATGATAGCGATGGGCCTCTCGTGTAACCCCGAGATACTCATCGCAGACGAGCCTACCAGCGCGTTAGACGTTACGATACAGGCGCAGATCCTCGATCTGATGAAAGACCTGACCGAAAAACTCGGCACAGCGGTGATCCTCATCACCCATTCCCTCGGCGTGGTAGCGGGGATGTGCGATACCATCTACGTGATGTACGCCGGGCGCGTGGTTGAACGCGGCACGGCGGAGGATATTTTCGAGAACCCGCAGCACCCCTATACACGCGGCCTTATCAAGTCCGTCCCCCGCCTTGACAAGCGGAACAGGGAGCGGCTCTTTTCTATTCCGGGGCAGCCCCCCAACGTGATAGATCTGCCGCCCTGTTGCCCCTTCTTCCCGCGCTGTTCTGAGGCTACGGAGCGCTGTAAGACAGCCTATCCCGAAGAAATCGACTATGGCGCCGGACATGCCGCGGCTTGTTGGGAGGCGAAAAAATGAGCGTATTACTTGAAGTCAAAGACTTGAAGATGCACTTTCCTACCGGTACAAAAGGAATATTTAGCCGGGAAAAACATTATACATACGCGGTGGACGGCGTGTCGTTCTCCCTTGAAAAGGGGGAGACGCTTGGGCTCGTGGGGGAATCCGGCTGCGGAAAGTCCACCGTTGTCCGCGCGGTGTCCCGCCTCCACACGCCCACCTCCGGCGAAGTCTATCTGAACGGGAAGAACGTTACTACGATGGAGAAGCGGGAACTCATGGAAGCCCGCCGAAACATGCAGCTCGTTTTCCAGGATCCTTACGGCTCCCTAAACCCCAGGATGACTACCGGTGACATCATCGCCGAGCCGATGAGGATATATAAAAACCTCGGGCTTTTGGCGATGAGCGAAGACGAGATCATCAACCGGGTCGAAAGCCTGATGGAGATGGTCGGGCTACTTAAGTATTACCGGAACCGCTACCCCCACGAGTTTTCAGGCGGGCAGCGCCAGCGCATAGGCATCGCGCGATCCCTGGCCCTAAGCCCGCAGCTGATCCTGGCAGACGAACCCGTCTCTGCCCTCGATGTTTCGATTCAGGCGCAGATACTCAACCTCTTCAAGGACATACAGAAAGAGATGGGGCTTTCATACCTCTTCATTGCCCACGATCTCGCTGTTATCGAGTACATCTCTGACCGTGTGGCTGTAATGTATTTGGGGAAGATCGTTGAGGTAAGCAACAACGACGACCTCTACACAAACCCGAGGCACCCTTACACCCAGGCCCTACTGTCGGCGGCGCCGATCCCTGATCCGAAGATCGAAGCGCAGCGGAAGCGAATCATCCTGACCGGCGATGTGCCTTCGCCTAACGTCCAGCGGCCCGGCTGCTACTTCTATGACCGCTGTCAGCACCGCATGGACAAGTGCAAGCTCTCCCAGCCGGAACTCAAAGCCGGGAAAGACGGGAATGAGAAGCACCAGACGGCGTGTTTTCTGTGTGAGTGAAGGGGGGAAGAAGGGGACTGAGGAATAGGGAAGAAGAGGAAAACCACGGAGTGAAAGACGTGGCTATATTGAGAGTTTTGGAGGTTAATATGGCAATACATGGTGTTGGCGCTTATTTTGGTGGTGACCATGACGTAAGTTCTGAGTTTATAAGAAGAAAAATCATTGGAATTGGCTGGTCAGCAACTGATGCACCGGATTTACATGCTTATCTAAAGTCTCTTAAGGTTGGTGACATTGTTTACATAAAATCCAAACCAATAAAAGGTGATTTTTCCATTAAGGCGATCGGTATTATCAACAGTAGTGCCATTCTAAATGATGTGGCACTGTCAAATGATACTGTTGTATCAATAGCAAGAGAAGTCAAATGGGTAAGTAGAGAAAAGTTTGTGCCAAAACTGGGTAAGGAAAAAAGCAATGTAAGAAGCAACAGCCTTTTCGAAGAGTATAACCCTCTTGTACAAAAACAAATAATCACTAAAATCATAAAACCCTGATTTTTTTGGTGATATCAAAATAATAACAACACATCATATCCCATATTCTTCCGTGAAACTTCGTGTTTTTTCGTGGTTAGAATATTGACATAGAATATTGACAAAGCTAACAAAATATGGTACTATTTAAAGACAGGGGGATTCTATGATAAATTTGGTAGAAGATATCAAGTCAATATCTTATGTGAAATCACATACCGCTGAGATATTGAAACAGGTTGGCGAAAAGAATAATCCTGTGGTTATAACCCAAAATGGGGAGGCAAAAGCTGTTTTAATGGACGTAAAACAGTATCAGAATATTGTTGACTCAATAAATTTAATGAAAATTTTGTCTATTGGGGAAAATGACCTGAAAAATGGCAGAATTTATACCCATGAGGGATTACAGAAAAAAATGAAATCTATACTGGACTAAAAATGAGATATGAAATAATCTGGTCAAAAGATGCCGGAGATGAATTGGCCGAGATTATTTCCTATATAAAATATAACACCGGAAAGATGACTGCGGAAAAAATATATACGAAAATAATGAATAAAATAAAACAGATATCAGAAAATCCTGAAGGTAGAAGAATAGTCCCATTATTAAGGGAATTTGGAATAAACTATATTCATCAGATAAATATTAATCCATGGATATTATTTTATAAAGTGGGGAATAAAAAGATGGAAATAATATCAATAATAGACGGAAGAAGAAATTTAGAGGAAATATTATACAGGAAAATGTTGGATGGAAGTATTTCCTATGAAAGATAATATCAGTTTTAAAGATAAAATAAAAAACTTTATTGATTTTTCAAAGAATATTGATAACACTAACAGCATTAAATCCGAATATTTAAAACTGGTTAAAGAATTTCATCCTGATACAAATAATAATCTCAATAATGAAACGGCAAATGAATATATGATAATTATTAATTATACTTACGAGCAATTAATAAACAATAAAAATGATTTTCAAAATATTCGAACAGATGAATATGAAAAAAACAAAAATAATGGAAAATACTGTTTTACAAACGAATTTGGAATAAAGGAATACATTTCAGATAAAGTACTTTATGTTTATAAGCTTGGCAGGCTTGAATACAGCAAAGCATACATGATAATGCTTAATAATCCAAGTTATGGTGTAAATAAGGAAGAAACCGGATATATAATTATTGAGCATTTATATAAAGCGTATAAGTATTTTAAAGATGTGATAAAAATGGACAAAACAGGGAATTGGGGAAAAGAGGCAAAACGAAGCTTACATTATGCCTATGAAATGAATGAACATATAACAAGGGGATTAAAAACAAATGATGTAAAAGCAATAATTGAAATGGGATGATTAAAAATATAATTACCAGGGAAAATTTAAATAACACGCGAACCCATAACATTTTTGTGTAAAACGGGGCGGGATCAGTTGAATTTTCCGGGAATTCGTATTACAATGACGAATGCAGTTCAGATCGACCTTGTCCAACGAGCCTCAGGTTTCCTTTAAGGATGCGGTGTTAAATTGCCTTCCTCCTGACGGGGGGCTTTATATCCCCTCAAAGGTAACGGACCTGCGACAGTTTTTTCTCTATATGGATGAGGGAACCAGCTATCCTGAACTGGTGGCGGCGGTTACGCCGACCCTGTTCATCGGTGAACTCAACCCCTTTTCCGCCGCGAGAGTAGCTGAAAGCGCCTTCGACTTTGAGCCGGAATTCAGGCAGCTTGATGAAAACCTCTCGGTGCTCAACTTGTACAACGGCCCCACCGGGACTTTCAAGGATTTCGGCGCCGCTTTTCACGCGGCGGTGCTTGAGGAGTTATTCAAAAACAACCGACGGGCCATCGTCCTTTCCGCCGCAAGGGCGGACAACGGGGCATGTCTGGGGCGGGCCTTTTACGGCCGTCAGGGACTCACTTCCATTATGCTTTTCCCGACCGGGCCCATCCGCGGCCTCGACCCGGCTTTCTTTGTCCCCAACGGGGGAAATGTGGTTCCCATTCAAATCAAGGGGACGCTTGACGATTGCCAGCGCCTGCTCAGGGACATACTCAACGACAGGCCCTTTGCCGAACGGTACAACATAATGACCGCGAACGCCATTAATCCGGGGCGGCTTTTGCCCCAGGCCTTTTATTACCTCTATGCCTTTATAAAGGTCAAAAAGCTCCTCTCAGGCGATCTCTTCTTCAGCGTCCCGTCGGGGAACTTCGGTAACCTCATTTCCGGGCTCTACGCCTGGAGATCCGGCCTCCCGGTAAACGGTTTTATCGCGGCCATGAACGCCAATAACGCTTTCGGGGATTTTATCCGCGGCGGGGAATTTAAGCCCCGTCCGGTCAAATCCACCAATTCGCCGGCCATGGACATCAGCATTCCATCCAACTACGAGCGCCTCAAATCTTTTTACCTTGAGTCGCCGGCTGTCATGCGTAACATGGTGTTTCCTGCTTCCGTTGACGACAACTCCACCCTGGAAGCGATGAAGACAGCATGGAAGCGATATAGCGTACTGCTTGACCCGCACACCGCTGTAGCCTTCTCTGCGGCCGACGATTTTATCAAATCAGGGAAACTTTCTGACGGACACATAGTGATTCTTGCCACAGGCCATCCCGCGAGGGAAGCGAACATGGTAAAAACCGCCACAGGTCAGGCGCTACCCCTGCCGGAAAAACTTTCCCTTCTTAAGAGGGAGACTGCGCCAATCGCGGTGATTGAGCCCCGCCTGGGCGCTTTGGAGGGGGTTATAGCGAGCTGTCTATGACGCTTCGAATCTGAGGTAAAAATGGAAGATGACGGGGAATTTCAGGGTGTGTTGCGATTTATAGAAAATTTTGTTGAGCGTGAGAACCTCATTGATTTCGCGCAAAAACTTGGCATCGCCGCAGTGATTATTACCGTTCAGGCTTTTCTCATCTGGCTTGTCTTGTTCCTGGTAAAAAAATTAAGCGCCAGGATCGCGGCGGGCGCGGGAAGCCGAATTAAACCGCTGACACTCAGAAACTATAAAATCCTGTCGGCAAAGCAGATAACGGATGTGATTCTTTTTTCCCTTCGAATTCTTAAGTATCTCATAACGATCTTCCAGCTTTTTATTACCGTGCCAATTGTGTTCAGCCTGTTTCCGGCCACGGAAGAACTGGCGTCCGGCATATTCGGTTTTGTTATCGACCCGATTAAAGCAATATTACTGGGAGTGGTAAAGTACATCCCAAACCTTATTACCATTATCGTTATACTCGTGGTAATAAAATATGTGATTCGGGCGCTGAAATTTTTCGCCAGACAGATTGAGAACGGGAAATTGGTAATCCCGGGTTTTTATGCAGATTGGGCAGGACCGACTTTCAATCTGTTGAGGGTGCTTCTCTACGCTTTTACAGTGGCGGTTGTGTATCCTTACCTGCCGGGATCGGAGTCCAGGATTTTTCAGGGTGTGTCGGTTTTTGTGGGGCTTATCTTTTCCCTTGGTTCCAGCACGGCAATCAGCAACCTTGTTGCGGGCCTTGTGATTACCTATATGCGGCCCTTTAAAATTGGCGACCGGATCAAGATAAAGGATATAACGGGCTTCGTGGTAGAGAAGTCCGCCTTTGTTGTCCGGCTCAGAAACATCAAAAATGAATTCATCACTTTCCCGAATTTAACCGTCCTTAACTCGGAAGTCATCAATTACAATACCTCTGGCGAGCAGGAAGGGCTCATACTCCATGCGAAAATTACAGTGGGTTACGATGTTCCCTGGCGCGATGTATATAAGATTCTCATCAGCGCAGCAACGAAGACGCCTCACATACAGGAGACGCCCAAACCTTTTGTGCTTCAGACCGGCCTGGAAGATTTCTACGCTTCTTATGAACTCAACGTCTATACCAAAGAGATAGAACGGGTGTTGCTGATTTATTCCCTGCTTTATCAGAATATCCAGGATGAGTTCAAAGGCGCAGGAGTCAGTATGTACGCCCCGCATTATTATGAGGAAACAGGGGGGAAGAAGCCGGGATGAATCTACCAATTCCTGAAAGCCAAATGGAAGTTGATAAAGAAAGCATAACCAAAAAATATGGTTTGATAAATGAAAATAATGGATGGTATTCCCACGGGGAAAATTCGCATAAACATTTGGTTTTTAAAAATGAGTATTACAATAAATCGGATATAATTGGATTAATTTTCCGCATCAATAAATTATGTATTGGCAAATTAAATTATTTCCGCAAAAACGTGGATAAATATGTTCCCTGTAAATACCATTATAAAGACGGTTTTATTGCGGTTCCGTTATGGGATGCGGATTTTTTAAGGCATAAAGCATCCGGTTTTATTTTGGATTTTAGGTATCTCCGGACAATTACCGTATATGCTGATTTTGTTTCTTTGTACACTGAGCTGGAAAAATATGAATAGGGTTTAATGAGAGATGGCCCCCGTCAGGCGGTTAGGGGTAATCGAACCAATATTTGCAGCCATCTTGAAACCTGTACTCCTATGAGCTATGATATGAGTCATGAAGGTTTGGATTAAGCTTCTTATTGGTGCGGTTCTGGGAATGGCCTTCGGGTTTATCTCACCTTTCGATAATCAGACAGTAGTTAATGCTCTGGCATGGCTTGAAGAATTCGCGATCCGTATTGGACGATACTGCCTGGTACCGATTCTTGTTTTCTCCCTGACCATAGCCGTATACGAACTCAGGCATGATGGCCAATTCTGGCAGCTGGTTTTCAAGACTTTCCTGGTTATCGTCTTAAGCTCTGCCTTTATTATCAGCGCGGGCATTCTGGCGACTGTTTTGTTCCCACCGGCGCGTATTCCAATTCTTATAGAAGAACAGGTTGATGTAATTTCCCTGAATACCGCCAATAATATCCTTGAAATTTTTCCTTCAAATATGTTTGCCGCCGTTCTTGGTGACGGTGTATACCTTCTGCCTGTCTCCATTTTCGCGTTTTTTCTTGGCATGGGACTCTCCTATGACCGAAACTTTTCGAAACCAGTAATAAGCCTGGTGGATTCACTTTCCCGGATTTTTTACCATATAGCCGCTTTCTTTTCGGAGGTTCTTGGGCTCGTAATGATAATTCTCAGCGCGTATTGGGCTGTGCGTTTCAAGGATATCCTCAGGGCCGAGGTGTTCCGTGAACTTATATTTCATCTTGGGATGCTTAGTGCAGTTCTGGGATTTGGAATACTTCCCCTGTTTTTATATATTCTTAGGCCCAAAACCAATCCCTGGATTGTTGTTTATGGTTCCATTAGCCAGGCATTATCGGGATTCTTTTCCGGGGATATTAACTTTACCCTTCCGGTACTTTTCCGGCATGTTAAGGAAAACCTGGGTGTACGCCGCCGCTCCAACGCCGTTACAGTTCCCCTTTTTGCCGCCTTTGGGCGGGCGGGAAGCGCAATGGTCGCCACAGTAGCTTTTATTGTAATTATCAATTCCTATTCAAGTCTTGGTATCTCAATAAACGATATTTTTGTCATCGCGAGCAGGGCTTTGTTCATTTCCTTCCTTTTGGGAAGCCGCCCGGGCGATGGGGCCTATATTGCCCTTGCGGTGCTTTGCATGGGCTATGGCAGGGGGTTTGAGGCAGGCTACCTCATCCTGAGACCTTTGGCTTTTTACCTAATCGCGGTAGGTACCTTTCTGGATGTCATGATTAGCTCCATTGCCGCTTTTGTCATAGGCCGTTGGAGCGGTTTTCAGGAAGACAGGGAACTGAAACATTTCATCTAGATCATCCCATGCTCCTGGTATATACTTCCGTGTATGGCTCTTACAACACGTAGATTGGACGATTTTTTCCACGACTTGCTGGATATTGAAGGATTCAATACCGCAGACTCGTCCCTTAACGGGCTCCAGGTGAATAACGATGGCTCTGATATCGGGAAGATAGCCTTTGCCGTGGATGCTTGCCTCGAGGTCTTTAAACGGGCTGCGGATGCCGGGGCCGGGATGGTCTTCGTCCACCACGGGCTTTTTTGGGGAATTCCCTTGAGCCTTGACAGGAACCACAGGGAACGGATCAAATTCCTTCTGGATCATAACCTTGCGCTTTATGGGGTTCACCTGCCGCTTGATCAGCACCCTAAATTTGGAAACAACGCGGGTCTGGCGGAACTTCTGGGCATAAAGGAGATAGAGCCTTTTGGCTTGTATGCCGGACATAAAGTCGGGTACAAGGGGACTCTTTCCCCCGCCCTTACAATTGATGAAGCCGTTAAAAGGATCAGTTTCATGGATCGTCCCCCGTTAGGTGTTTTTCCCTTTGGGAAGAAAGAGAACCAGAGCTGCGGGGTAATATCCGGCGGCGCGGCTATGGAAGCATTCCAGGCAATTGAGGAAGGGCTTGATCTTTACGTTACCGGGGAGCATTCCCATTCGATATATCATCATGCCCTCGAATGCCGCCTGAACATTATCGCCGGGGGACACTACTCAACGGAAGTGTGGGGTGTTAGGCGCATGATGCAGGAATGCGTAACTCAGCTCGGGGTTGACGCGGAGTTTATTGATGTCCCCACGGGGCTGTAATGAAATGCCGATAAAAGGAAAGAACGAATGACTAAAGGCGACAGTAAAAAATTTATTCCTTTATCATTGACCGGCCTTATTATTATTCTGGATCAGGCAACAAAAGCTTTTATTGTTGCCAATTGGCCCAGGGAAGGTACCCTTATCAAGGACGTGTTCGACAATGGGGTTCTGCTTATTTACCACGTGAGAAACAAGGCCATCGCCTTTAGTCTTGGCGAAGATATTCCGGAACAGTTCCGTTTTGCACTTTTTGTGATTATTCCGGTTCTTGTGCTGGCCTTCCTGGTTTGGTATTATTTTACCACATCGGGGTTCAGTCAGCTTCAGCGTTGGGTGATAGCCGGGATAATCGGCGGGGGAATGGGCAACATTATCGACAGGATTTTCAGGGAGGACGGGGTGGTAGATTTTGTCAGCGTGAAATTCTATGGGATTCTCGGCATGGAAAGATGGCCTACGTTCAATGTCGCTGACAGTAGTGTTGTTGTCTGTTGCTGTATTCTGTTGGTTACAATGATAATACCCGGACGTTCCGGCAGTAAGGTAATGTCAACATGAGCAAAAAAACCAATACCCTTCTCTTTATCCTGGGAGGGACTGTCTTTAACATCATAATCACTGTGTTGTGTTTTATCGTCTTTCTGGTAATTTACAGTGCGGTTTTATTGCCGGTGCTTCCCGAAGACAGCGCCGCATGGGCATTACCAATTATTTTCGTGGCTTCAATTGCCGTTTCCTTTTTCGTTTACAGGCTGGCAGTTAATTTGGTGACGAAGAAAATAGACATGGAAAAACATTTTGATCCGATTTTTGGCCGCCGCCCGCCGCCGCGTAAGCAGGACTAAGGATTAATCTCACAGAGGGATTATTAGGGAAGGTTACGATTTCTTAATCGTAAAGGATGGCTTTCGTGGCAGTAAATTCCGCTCAACAGAAACCGGACAATTAGTTAGTTTTTCTGATTTTGTCGAAAAGAGTAAACTTGATGACTTAATATCAGAATATGTCAAAAAGGCAATCACAAATTATAGTTCGAAATAAAACGAGGGAGACGTATCTTGCTACTTGCTAACTTCGCACCCCATCTGTGCTTTTATGCTCCTGTGAGAGTTTTTTCGGGTAATTCCTCGTACTCTTGTTTATTCGGTACGGCTCGGCGATTTATCAAAAAGATCAGGGTATGCTTTTTCCAGGGTTTCCGTAGAAATAGATTCAACCAGCACAATAAACGAGTCTATGCTGAAACTGCGGAACCGGAAGGAGTATTCCAAAAAATTACTGTATGAAGTTTTTGCCTCTTTTGTCTTTTTTATCCTGCCGGTACATTCAAGGACAAAGCCAATAAGAAAAATAGCAAATGACTCATTTATAGTGCAGGTGTCAGAATCGTTTTGGTATTTTTTATCGGTTATGGAAAACGGCCTTAATTTTAGTATCCAGTAGGCGTACAGTGCCGCTTCTTTACATTCATTTATCTCCATATTATGGAAGCAGTAGTAATATGCTTTGCGTTTGTCTACACGGACAATTACGTCAATAAGGGCATAAAATGAAACATATCTCTCTGTTTCCGGTGGGAAACCTTTTAGGAGTAAAAATTCGTCAAACCTCTTTTGGAAAAGTTGGATGATTTTTTGTATGTCATCGTATGGAATACGTTTATACTTGAGATTACTGTTTCGCTCTCCTGACATGGTTACAAGTTAACCTTTTTAATAAAGATCGGGGAGGCGCTTATATCGGCTTTGCCATTTTCGAGGATATCTAAAAATCCGTTCCCTGGTTTACTTGACTGAGGATGGTTGACATCAGTTTTCTTAAGAATTTGATCCGCGATTTTCTTCATGTCGGCAACGGTCAAGCTAGGGACAACTTCTTTTTTGGCATCAGCCATAGATCTTCTCCTGCAAAAAAATCAATACCCATCCGACATGGAGCGGTTAACATCCCGCTGGTAAAGCTCCTGGTAGGTGAAATTCCGGGTCTTCAGTTTTTCCTTGACGGCCTGCGAGAAAGGTATGTGCCTCCAGAAGGCGCCGCGCAATTCCTTGTCCAGCCTCTGGGTGCCTTCGCTTTCCTTTGTCAGCCAGGTTATGTAATCCTGGATAAAGGCTGCCTTGAGGTCGCCTTTCATTTTCATCTTTGTGAACCACTGGTAATAATTCCCGGTTATGCCTTCTTCCATCCAGTAAAACGAGGCTTTTTCCTTTGCGACCTGCCATCGGAGATCCCCGACGGCTGTGAGTACGGCAATTTGAAGGCTCCGTGGATACATGGGAACGGCGATGCGGCCCCGGCTCGTGGCGCGGTTGTGGCGGTCGTAAGGTTC
>JGI24698J34947_10000984_pt1 | contig 14595 bp, 12 predicted proteins | sample TergutMp193P3_FD_34947 | JGI IMG/M metagenome (IMG submission 34947) | reverse complement strand
GAAATCAATAAGGCGCATATCGAAGCGCAGATCGGGCTTGTCGCTGCCGTATGTCTCCATCGCCTCTTCCCATGTCAAGCGCGTAAATTTTTCAGGAAGCTTATGGTTCAGAATCTTTTTAAACACATGACACATCAGCCCTTCGGTCATGGTTAAAACATCGTCCCTGCCGGCAAAGGACATCTCAATGTCGATTTGGGTAAACTCAGGCTGTCTGTCGCCCCTTGAATCCTCGTCTCGGTAACAGCGCGCAATCTGAAAGTACTTGTCAAAACCGGAAACCATCAGCAGTTGTTTGTAAAGCTGCGGCGACTGGGGAAGCGCGTAAAATTTTCCCGGATAAAGCCTTGAGGGGACAAGATAGTCCCTCGCGCCTTCGGGCGTGGATTTGATAAAGGTGGGAGTTTCTATTTCATAAAAGCCGTTAGCTGTCATCCATTCGCGGACGGCGAAAGTTACGTCGCTCCTCAAACTTATGCGCTTTTGCATCGCGGCGGAACGAAGGTCAAGATAGCGGTATTTCAGGCGCAGATCCTCGTTTGCCTTGCTTTCCTCGTCTATCTGAAAGGGTAAAACTTCGCATCTGTTAAGCACGACAATTTTTGAAGCGGCAATCTCAATTTCTCCCGTTTCCATCGAAGGGTTAACCATATCCAAAGGACGCGGGCGTACCGTTCCTTCGGCGGCAATGCAGTATTCATTTCGCAGTTCATTACAGACGGCGGCGAGGCTATCGTCGGCTTCCGTATCGACTGTAACCTGCGTTATGCCGTAACGGTCCCTTAAATTTATAAAAAATATTCCGCCGTGGTTTCGCTTGCGGTGAACCCACCCGTTAAGTATCACCGTTTTTCCAGCGTCGCTTTTTCGCAAGCAGCCGCAGTCGGCGGTTCTTTTCATCGCTTCCATTTTGACTCCTGAAACAATAATATACTTTTTCCCTTTTTTTTGCTATGATATATCAATGCGTTTTGATCTTGACGACGCTTTAATGGACGATATTCTCTTTTGCATGGAAAATCAGGAAGGAGATTTTTTACTTGATACCCATAAAGGACAGATTATCGACACAAATAATAACGAATACGATGATGAGCCTGAACCTCAGCCGGGCATGAAAGGCGAAGGTTCCCCTCCTGATTACAACGACAGCGGGCGTTTTATTGAACTTCCCGAATGGAGTCCAAGAGAAGGTTTCCGCCTAATGGAAAAATTTACCGCCGGTTTAAAAAACCCCGTTCTCCGTCATGAACTTTCCCTTGCCTTAAACAGGAACAAGGGCGTTTTCCGTTTTTTCAAAAATGTCATTGAACAGTACCCTGAAACAGAAAAACTTTGGTTAAGTTATAAGGATCGCGAAATGAAGCGCGTTGTTTCAGCCTGGTACAATGCATTAAGGGAAGAATGGGGACTTGCGCCTATAGGCGGCGAACCCGAAGACACATCGTCCCTTGTTCTTGAGGATTTTGTTCTGCGTGAAGGAAAAGAAGCGGATTATGAAAAAGCCGCAGCCCTGCATCAACTCTGCGTTGAAGAGATGAAGGGCGAAGATTCTTCTGCCGTTTTTGAATCGATTAATCAATGCGATTTCAGCGGCGGTTTCTTTATCACTGCCGAAACCTCAAACGGCGATTTTTCAGGTTTCATTTACGCCGTTAAGGATTCCTGCTCTTGTCTGCAAATACGCCGGCTGGAAGTCAAGCCGGAATATCGCGGTCTGGGACTGGGAAAAACCCTGCTTTCAAAATTCCTGGAAAAGGCCGATGAAAAACATTTTCCCGTAACAATAGACCTGCCTTCCGGCAGGGAATATTTTTCGCGTACGCTCCTTATGGAAGAATTTAAACCCGGCGTACAGAAATTTGTGCGCGTAAAAGCTAAAAAAGATGAAACCTTATAGTCCGCAATTTCATCCGAATATTTAAAACGAATAAGTCAGTTTGAGTTTTATAAATGAGTTATCGCGGTACTGACCAAGTTCGCTCGATGTATCTCCGGCAAAAATTCCGGCGGAAATTTCAATGCGCGTATCGTTTGCCGTCCATGCGACGGACGGAATAACGGCGAAACCGGAATCTTCTATGTCCCAGATGTTTACAATTTTACATTCCAGCCTTTCATTAAAAAAACTTTTGGATATTTGAATAATAAACCTTGTGGAAGTAACATCGCTTGCGCCTTCACAATCCAGCGCCGGATTTTTTATCACCTTGCCGTCAAGAAGGCGGATTGTTTCGTTGCACTGAACGTTTATGTTGATTCCTGCGAAAACGTCCCTGTCAAAACCCAATGACCACGCGAGGAAGGGATTTTTTACATTTCCGTCATCGCCTGATACATCGCCTGTAATGTGAGCTGCAAATTCGGCTCTTAAAGTAAAACCGAATAAAACCTGCGAGTAGTCAACGCCGATTTGATGATAGCGTGTGTATTCGATATGGGGAGAAGGCAGCACGGTCAAGGGAGAAGGGAGAGGAGTAGAATAAATAAAATCATCAACGCCGTTAAGTGAAACGCTTGGCCGCATATAATTTCCGTAAAAATACTGGAAGCCTAAATCACTGGAACCAATAACGGTGTTAAAACGCAGACCGCCCTGAAAATAATCGAGAGTTGACGTATCAGGTAATTCGTAAGGAATGGGAAAAGAACCGCCAAACAGTGCTAACATACCTTGAAGTGTATAAATAAAAGGAGGGTTTATCTGCAAAGCGCGGTCAAAAATTCCTCCAATAAAAACAGGAACTATATTTGAATATTGTCCCGGAGTCCACCTGCCGTCTTGCGCAAATTTGTGAGGCGCAAAGTTGGGAAGGAATACCGCTTCAACAGAAGAAAACTCTCCAATACTGAAAGAAGCGTGAATCATTGGACGCGCGATTTTCATTTCTCTCGATTCAGTCAGGTTCGTTAAATCCGAATAGTCAAGGGGATTGATAATATCAAGCGGGCCGGGACTGTACATTCTGCCCCAGCGCAGCTTGATTAAACCGGCCTCTACGCTGAACTTGCCGAAATAACCCTTAAGCCATAACTCGTCAATTAACTCAGGCGGATACTGGCTGAAATCTCCGTCTTTCAGCTCTTCAAACGCTCTGTAAGAAATATTAAATCCGAAAAAGGCCTGAGCGTTTTTTCCGTTAATATCAAAGCCCGCGTACATTCGAATAAAATCCAGAACTGAAAAGGCATCGGCGTATTCACCGCTTTTAAAATCGTTTAAATATAAAACCGGAGCCGCTTCAATTTTTCCGCTGAAATCAAGAGTGAACGGCAAAGAAGAGCCGCTGTCATCAGAATCGTCATCAAAACCAAAACCCTGCCCAAAACACAACGCGGGGACAAGTAAAAAAAGCGGCAGCAGGCGTTTCATCACGGCCTCCCCGTTTTCAGGAAATTCGTCGTGAATACGGAATCGGGGATAGGATCGTCGTATTTTATCATCTCCACGTTTATGGTAGTTGAGGTATTTTCCGCGACGGTGGTCATTCTGGTAGATACAATAGAAAGCCGCTCCTGCACCTCCCTCAGCAATAAAATCTCCAGAATTTTAACCAAAATATTGCTCCTGTTGTAAAGCTCGACCTTTATCGTTACCATTGTCTGCTTGTGTATCCACTGAACCATTCTTGAATATTGATAGGAATTGTCCAGAGGCACCGATTGTATCACATAACAGGGAGTGCCGTTAAGGTCTTCTTCGCGTAACAGAGTGTGGGTGTCAAGGCTGGCATTGCGGCTGGCGGATGAAATATCGTCGTTTGAAAAATCCGTTCCCTGAAAACTCCTTGAGCCGTCCGCCGCTCCAATGCGGTTAGGCTCTCCGCCGAGCGCCGGAAGGTATATCCACCTGTCGTCGGGGCCGCCGGGATTTTCCATCGTAAGAAAACGCACTCCCCTGACGGAAGCCGGCTGCTGGAAAACGATTACCGTCCTGTGTCCCCTCGGCCCGTCTTTTGAATACTGATCGAACATCCTCTCCGAGACCGATCCGTTTTTGTCCTGTATCAGCATTCTGGATCGCGTAGAAACGGTCTGTGCCGTTATCCTGTTCCTCGACGCGCTTACTATTGACAGAGCGTCCTGCGCCCGCAAAGCAAAAAGCGCATAACAAAAAAACACCGAAACTAAAACAATTTTTTTCATAAACACTCCTATGCGTTATTTGCTAACGCCTTCTGTAATAAATTTTGGCTTTAATAAAACGAGTAAAACCGGCAGTACTGTAATGCTGACAAGGGCGCTTGTAAACATTGTTATGGCTATCAGAAGCCCAAGCCCGCAGAGCATATTAAAACGCGAAAGTAAAAGCACTGCGAAACCCGCTCCGACTGAAACGGCGTTGATAATTATCGCCTTTCCCGAACTGTTAAAACTGTGCCAAAGGAAATTGCCGTCCCCCTTGTATTGACGGTATTCCCTCTTGAACGCTTCAATGAAATGTATTGAATAGTCGATCCCTATTCCCACGCTGACGCTCGCGACCATAGAAGTGCCCAAGTTAAGCTTTATTCCCGCAAGACCCATCACTGCGAAATTGATCAATATCGAAATTGAAAGCGGCGCTATGCCGATAATTCCCGCGATAAGAGAACGGTTTGAAGCTGCCATTATTATAAAAACGCAGAGAATCGAGATTAATACCGATGTTATCTGCGACTGCACGATAAGGCTGTTAAGGGAGCCTTCAACAATCGTAGCTCCTCCAATTGTTACATCAACGCCGGGCGGTACGTTAACCGCAAGATAGCGGTCAATCGCATCAATTATTTCCTGTGAATCTTCCATGCCAAGCGTTTTTAGCTGTACGGTAGTTTTTATCGCGGTCGGTTCAAGATCGTCATTGGCGTAACTGGAAATGTTGCCTGAAAGCAGTACAAGGTAATTTGAAACCAGCCTCTGTAAATCTTCGGGGCTGTCTTTCCCGTAACGGGCGGGATCTGCGGGTATTTCATAATAAGCGGATCCTTCGTAATTTACCTGTTTTTTCAGTTCTCTCGCCAAATCATTTGCGCTTAACGTGCGGGAAGCGCTTGACGCCCTGTCTAAAATCGCAAAAAATTCTTTCTGCGTAAGGAATTTTTCTTCCGGCTGGGGCGGAGGCTCGGAATCTGAAATGGGAACATAATCCATATTATCGTATAAAACATCAGAACCCCAGAAACCAAAACCGAAATCGTCAAAAACATCTTCCGCCTGTTCCACCCTTTCCAGTCCTGCTGGATCGGCGTTGGCGTTAAGAACCTGATTGATCCTTTTTACCATGTCGGTAAAACCCATCAATTTGCCTACATTGGGATTTTTGGATAAATATTCGCCAAGTCCGTCAAAGGCGGCAAGATTATCGGGGTGCAGAATAATTTCCGCGCTATCTCCATGCAGTACGACATTTACAACTTTTGAGCCGCCGAAATTCTCTCTTATGAATCTATCCGATTTCGCGACTTCGGTGTCCGGCTTGAAGTATTCGATCATTGCGTTGTCGCTGATTATTTTTGTAAGCCCGTAAATCGAAAAAACAACAACGACTGCCGCGAATAAAAGCACGGTTCTTTTCTTTCTGGCGACAACCATCAATGTATCTGCAATAACGGTGCTGTATGTATCTTCCTTTGCGCTGTCTTTTTTCTTTTCAGGCCCCCTTAAAATAAGCAGGCTGGGAATAAGAGTAACGGCTACGATAAATGCCGCAATCACGCCGAATGACGAAAAATAGCCAAACTCCCTGATCGGATGCACGGAAGTAAAACACAGCGAGAAAAATCCCGCGAATGTTGTAAGCGCGGCAAGAAACACCGGCTTTATTATTTTGCGCAGTACTTTTAAAACGAGCAGGCGGTGTTCATCGCGGTTCATTTCCGCGCTGCCCATGTCCGTCAGATAGTGGGTTACGACATGGATGCCGTAAGCGCTTCCTACAGCTACGAGTATTACGGGGAGGACAGTACTGATTACCGAAAGTTTAAATCCCAAAAGCGGCATCGCGCCTACAGACCAAATGACGGCTATAGCCACCGTCAGCAGGGGCAGGACGACGCGGGAAAGCCTGCGGAACGAGAAAAACAGCACGAACAGCACAACGACAACGACCAGCGGAACCAGCAGTTTTAAATCGGAAGTCATCTCCTCACTGACCGTAGCGACAATTACGGGCATTCCTGTTACATAGACCGTACAAAGGCCGCCAAACATATTATGCGCCATATCCCGTATCACGAGAAATTTTTCGTTTGTTTCGGGAAGGCCGGCCTCTTCCATCGAAATTGTCAGCGGGATTAAAATTTGAGTCGCCTGAAAATCGTCGCTTACCATCGCGCGCTCGTAAAGGTCCCATGAAAGCAGCCTGCGCTTTAACTCGGCGATTTCCTCAGCCGAGCCGGAAAAATCACTGCTGACAAGCGGTTCCACAACAATCGCGCCGTCAATTGATGTGATGTAATCGGCGCTCACAAGCGAAACGACTTCTTTTACAATGGAAATGGTTTTCACCTCTTCAACATAATCGCGTATGCGGTTAAGCAGGTCCCTTTCAAATACCGTTCCGTATTCGCGTTTAAGACCGACAAGGATAAAGAGAGAACTCCCGAAGGTACTGTCTATCCAGCGGGAAGTACTCAGGGCCGGATCGTCCGCCGGCACAAAACGCAGGTTATTGTTGTCAAGTTCGACCAAGGGCAGGAAAGCCGCGAAAAAAATGGTAATGATTGTAATTATGGCTGTAATAATCAATGGCCGTCTGAAAAATGTTTCCATAAACAATAAATATAAAAAAACATAAAAAAATTCAATGGGAATTAATAAAAAATTGATTTCTCTATTGTTTAGCGCGTTTTTTGTATTATACTTCTAATATAGTGAAACATTTCATATTCAATACCTGTTTCAGGGCAGGAATAGTCGTTTTTTTATCAATTTCGCTTATTAACTGTTCAGGAGATCCCAAGAGGATTCAGGAAACAAACTCAGGCGAAAAAGAAGAAACAGTTGATGAAGCGGCGGTTTTTATTCCGCAAATTTCGGGTGATCTGCCTGTTTCGGCGTTCAGGGAAGTATGGGCCTATGTGGTCGCCGGCAATGAATCGGCTTATAAAAGGGGTCTTCCCATCTCCGACATTGGCTACTTCGGCGCGGAAATAGACTCATACGGAAGCCTGACCGGAGTGCCAAGACGGCAAAACCTTTCATCTTTCCCCGGCAGGGTACATCTGGTTGTCGGTTGTTCAAGCCGTTCCCTTTCGCACTTTGTCATTATGCCGGACAGCCGGGAACGCAGGGCGTTAATCGCCGACCTTATACAGGCGTCGGCAGTTTTTGACGGTTTGCAGATAGATTTTGAATATATCCCGGCAAGGGACGGAGAAGCGTTTCATTCCTTTTTGCGGGAATTACGCGCCGGGCTTCGCGGTAAAATGTTCACTATTGCCCTTCCCGCCAGGACACGGAAACTTGATAACGATGTTTACGACTACGAAATAATCAAAAACTATGTTGACAGGATTCTTGTAATGGCATACGACGAACACTGGAGCGGCTCAAGACCGGGCTCCGTAGCCTCGCTTCAATGGTGCAGAAACGTGGCCGCCTATTCTATGCGCGCAGTAGGGCGCGAAAAACTTATCATGGGCCTTCCGTTCTACGGCAGAGCCTGGGGAAATCAGGCTACTTCCCGGGCGCTTATTCATTCAACTACGGAAAAATTGATCAAGGACATGAATGTTTCCGAAATAAGGCGGGAAAACGGAATTCCGACATTTGATTATAATATAATGGTATCTGTCAAAGTCTACTTTGAAGATGAATATTCACAGTCCGCCCGCATGGAAATATACAAAACACTGAATGTCGGCGCTATCGGTTTCTGGCGGCTTGGACAGGAAACGACCAAAGTCTGGAATATAATCAGGCTTGAACCCTAGCCCCTAAGGGCCGCCCTGTTGGGCCGCTCTGTCAGGCCGCAGGACTTCGGCTCCGTTCCTGTAGACATGGAGTACTTTTACACCCTCGTCAAGATAACAGTGAATTATAACCCGAATGATCCTTTCAAGAGAGCCGCGGCAGTCCGGCTCCTGAACCGAAAACAAAGCCGTATCCCCCGTTGCGCGTCCGCATTTTCGAAGGGCTGAACAGGGATTGGCCGCGTCAAGATCGTCTGTTACGGAAAAAATAACGGAAACAATGTCTTTTTCATCAAGTTTATTCGCGCCCAGAAGTTCGTCGTACATAAGGGAAATCTGCCTGCATATATCTTCTTCGGTATTTTCACATTGAACAGCTCCCCTCAGGGCATATAGTTTTTTCACCCGTTTCCTCCCGCAATAACAGTTATAAAAGCCTCAAAAAAAAATATTGATAAACTACAGCCTATCAAAACAATATACAAAAAAATCCGCATGAAAACCAAAACAGAACGTTTGTGAAAAACACGGTAAAGATTTAAAACAAGCATATAGAAAGAGCAAATACACAAAAAGAACGATGAATACCTGAGAATGGCAAGCAATATAATAAGAACTTTATCGCTGTAATTCAAGTCTATTAAATACAGAATAAGGCTTGTAAATGAAACAGCGAGACATATAACGAGTATCCATGACGCGGGGTTAAGCCGTATACTTCCTGTCTTTTCCGTCTTTTCCAGACCTTCCATTTTTCAAACTCCGGTTGCCAAATAATCGCTATATGTATTAATATATTACAGTATGAAAAAGTTTTTAATAACCCTCCTCTTTTTGGCAGCTATTGGCGCGGCGGTTTTTTTCTTTGGCTGGGCGCAGTTTTCTGTCCCTCCCGGATCGTACGGAGTTATCAGCTCAAAAACACACGGAGTAGATCCCGAACCTGTGCATTCAGGGGAATTCCGCTGGGTATGGTACAAGTTGATACCGACAAACGTACAAATCGCCGTCTTCCGCATTGAGCCTGTTAAATTCCACGTCGATTTTAACAGTTCCCTGCCTTCGGGAGACAGTTATGCCTCTTTCGCGGGGCTTGGATCGGATTTTTCATGGGAGCTTAAGGGAGAAATCTCTTTCAGCCTCGATCCGCAGGCTCTTGTTTCCGCCGTTTCCAATTACAACCTCTCTGATCAGGATGATCTGGACGCGCATTTGCAAAATATCGCAAGTAATATCAAAGTAGTTATCCTCCGCATACTTTCATCCGCCGAAACCGACAGTCAGAGGCTTGAAAGAATCCTGGCCGGAAGAACCGACGATGAAATGGAAAAGGAAATAAAAAGCCAGTTCCCGCAAATTCGGGATTTTTCATTTGTCATTGAATCGGCAAAATACCCGGATTTTATCCTCTACAGACAGACGCGCCTTTTATACGAGGAATTTCTGGCAAAACAGCGCGAATATGTAGCGGCGGCGTTCGGAAAAAGGGCGGAAAATCATATCGAATCCCAGTTTCATTTTGGCGAACTGGAGCGTTACGGGGAATTACTGACAAAATACCCGGTTCTGCTGGAATATCTGGCAATGAACAGGGATAACAATAATCAGTAACCCACAGCGGCGGTTGGTTGTTGATTAAAAGAAGACTTTAAGGTATATTAAACAGGTATAGGAGTAGACATGCACAGGGCGGGAGCCATTATATTATTACTGCTTGTGGGTTTGTCCCCGCTTTTTGCGCAGGAAGATAGTGATGATCCATCAGTCGAGATTGACTGGGATGATTATGTATCGGATCTATACACACGGGGAGATCAAACGTTTATATTATCCCTCGGCGTCGCGCTTCCGGTTGTTTTTTTAAATAACGGAGATGTAATCGACCACAAATTCACCCCTCCGGTGGGAGGAACAGGTTCGCTATCCTACAATTACTATTTTTCATCCAATTTGTTTGCCGGAGCGGAGATCAGGGGAATGTTTCTTTTCACCATATCAGGAGGTACGATGTTCTCTCCCCAGGTAGGCGTCAGAGCGGGTTATCAGTTTAATGTCTGGAGGCTTGAATTTCCGCTTGCCCTATCCCTTGGTTTGGCATGGCATACTTATCTAAGCCAGGCTTATTGCGGCCTGTATATTATGGGAAGCGCGGCGGCATTTTTCAGAGTTAATCCAGAATGGTCATTCGGACTTACCATAAATTGGGGATGGCTGCCGGAATGGCCGGAAAACAAAGCTGAAAATATAGACGGAAATATTCTGGACATTATGATTTCCGCCCGTTATCATTTTTAAGGTAGTTTGCAAAATGAAGAAGAGAAGACCTTTAATATATTTAATTCTTGCTCTTGTTTTGGCGTTTGGCTCCTGTAACGATCCTGTATTTTACATTATTTCCCAGGAGCAGCCCATTGCCAAACCCTATATCGACGGTTCGCCGACCAATTTTGTTGTTTATGGTAGTAGTAGTAAAATGTATGTAGCTTCCGGCAGCATAATTTACAGTTACGACGGAACAAGGTGGACTCAGTTTTTTCGGCCGGGCGGAAGAGTTGTGCAGCTTGCGGCGACGAACACTTATCTTTACGCATTGTTTTTGAAAGGTTCAAGCAATGAAACAAGACATATAGCATTTTATAACGGCAGCAGTTGGACTGATATGAATTTAAATATTAAGCCTCTGTCAATTTTTACCGCGAATAATGTTTTATTTATTTGCGCCGGAAATGGTGATAATAATGGTAACGCGATTTATTACTCTCAAAACAATAGTTCTCCAACCTCGATCAGCGGCGCGAGCGGCATATCAATACTTAACGGCATCGCACATGACGGAACGAATTATTTTCTCTGTACAAATAGCAGCGGTATTTTTCACGTACCCAATTCACTCGGAACAGCGACTCCCATACCCGGATCATCTATAGGATTCTCGGGAATCATCAGTATTGGAAGCTCAATTGTGGCAATAAAACGGGAGAGAGGAAATCTGTATAATGTAACCACAACTGCTATTGCTGACAAGGGTATTTCCTTTGGCGGAGTTTCTAGTGGCGCGCTTGCTATCTGGGAAAATAATACTTCAGAAAAACTGCTTCTTGCCGGAAGAGATAGCGATGTTAAATACACTACCGGTTCTATTGCATACGGCTATATGGAAATTTATATTGCTCCAAGCGGAAATGATGTAGAAGGATCATTCGAAGAACCGGGAATACGCGCTCGCTCAAGCGTCGCAGATAATAAACTTTATATATCCACATTAAGAAAACATCCCGTCCATCACATTATCCAGACGTCGGCGGCGATAGATACCAACAGAACTCTTTTTGCCTCCACTCAACAAAAAGGAGTCTGGTCGTACCGGGTACGCAGCGGCACGCCTCAGTGGAACGCGGAATCGGAAGATGATTATAGGTAATCACCTTTAGCGCTTGGACAGGCCGTTTTATGGACGAGTTGTTCTCCTCAAAAAAAGAAAACAAGGATTTAAGCCCGCTCGCGGACAGGATGCGTCCACGTACTCTTGAAGACATTATCGGTCAGGATCACATTGTCGGTCCGGGAAGGCTTTTGCGCCGCGCGATACAGGCCGACCGCCTCTCCTCAATAATTCTCTACGGTCCGCCGGGAACGGGAAAAACAAGCCTCGCTTCCGTCATCGCGAACACGACGCGCGCCGCGTTTGAAAACCTCAACGCAGTTCTCTCCGGCGTGAAGGACATTCGCGAAGTTATCGACCGTTCCGACGAACGTTACAGACTCTACGGAAAAAGAACCATCCTCTTTGTGGACGAAGTACACCGCTGGAACAAGGCGCAGCAGGATGCGCTTCTTCCCTGGGTAGAAAACGGAGCCGTAATACTGATAGGAGCGACAACGGAAAATCCCTTCTTCGAGGTAAACCGCGCCCTTGTAAGCCGCAGCCGCATTTTCCAGCTAAAGCCACTTGGGGAAAAAGAGCTCATGGAAACCGCCCGGCGAACTCTTGCGGACAGAGAGCGCGGCTACGGAAACTGGAACGTCTCCTTTGAGGAAGGCGCTCTTGAACACCTTGTGGAAATCGCGGGAGGAGACGCGCGAAGCCTTTTAAACGCGATGGAACTTGCCGTAGAGACAAGCGTAAATCCTTGGCCGCCCGCCGCCGGAGAGGAAATTCGCATTTCTATGGAGGCCGCCGAAGAGAGCATACAGAGACGCGCGCTTTTATACGACCGCGACGGCGACTATCATTTTGACACCATAAGCGCGTTTATAAAGAGCGTACGGGGAAGCGATCCCGATGCGGCTTTGTACTGGCTCGCGAAAATGGTGCGCGCCGGAGAAGACCCAAAATTCATTTTCAGGCGAATGATTATTTTGGCAAGCGAAGATGTGGGACTTGCAGACCCTTTGGCGCTTTCCGTAGTTATTTCCTGCGCACAGGCTTTTGAACGCATCGGTTTTCCCGAGGGAAACTTTCCCCTCTCCCACGCCTGCCTGTACCTTGCCACCGCTCCAAAATCAAACACAACCCTTGCCTACTTTGACGCGCTTAAGGAAGTAGAACGCGAAGACGCGGAAGTTCCAAACCACCTGCGGGACGCAAGCCGCGATGCGGAAGGTTTCGGGCACGGCGAAGGTTATGTCTATCCGCACGCCTACCGCGATCATTGGGCGGCGCAGCAGTACCTTCCCAATCCCCTGAGGGGCAGAACTTTTTATATTCCTTCGACAATCGGCTACGAGGGAAAAATACGCGAAGAAGTTTTGAGAAAACGCGAATTACAGGCGGCTATTGTTTTGGGCGGCAGTCAGGAAACAGGCGGAGAATTTCTCTCCTGGTCGGCTGCCGCAAAAGGAAGGGAGGGCTGGTTTAAACGACTGGAATCCGGCAGAAGCGCCCTGCTCTTAAACGACAGGGACGCAATTTTCGCGGCGGTAAACCCTGAGCGCCATGACCGCATTCTTATCCCGCTTGCGAACGACGGCCTCCTGCTCTGGGAAAGCCTGCGCCGCTGTCCTGAGGGACTAACTGCCGCGCTTGTTAACAGCGCCGCCGCGAGAGACGCCCTTCTCCAATATGCAGCCGCTTTAGGGGAAGGTTCCCCTATTGAAGAAACGGAAAAACCGCAGATTGCGGTAACGGAAGAAATTCTGCCCGGTGTAAAAAAATGCGAAGAGTGGTTTTCCTGCGCTCAATTTGACCATATAATCATCCGCGCCGTAAGGCTTTCGGCGGAACCGGAAACGCTTGCCGCCGCCGCGAAACCCCTGCTCGCGAAGAGCGGAAATATTGTCCTGTTGACTTCTCCGCCGTCGCTTGGAGAACGCCTTTCCCGGATACTGTCCGTTGAATGCGGACAAAAAGATTTGGCGTCCGTTCTTGAAAAAGCGGAAAAAGAATTTTTCAAGGATTTAACAGGATCGGGTTTTTGGGATTCAAAAGAACTTGCGGCCTCTTTTGAAAAACTGGGGTTCACGGTAAACATAGAGGAACTGGATCAAAAAGAAGAACGGCTGATTGTTGAAAAAGACCTTGCGTCATGGTTTGACACAAGCCGGTCGCGCTGGGGCTCGTTTATGTATGAAAAACTGAAAGAATCCTGTTTCCGCGCGGTTGAGGAAACTCTCCGCGCAAGAATTGAAAAGGGCCCTGTTTTATGGCGCTGGAAAAGCGTCTGCCTGTCGGCAAGCATCTGATATTTAAAGAATTTGGCTGTTTTACGGAAAATTCGTAAAATCTATAAAATTTTTGAAAAAAATAATTTACCTATACAGTTATCATGTGATAATATGAAGGCGTAAATTTATTATTTTCGTATTAAATTCTCAAAAGAGGTATATATCGTGAAAAAGGTGACATCAAAGAAAAAAACAACAAAAAGTACAGTCAAGCCGTCAAAAAAACCTGCGGCTGCAAAAAAAAGTAAATCCTCGTCAAAAATAGTTAAAAAGGCAAAAACCGTTCCCGCTAAAAAAACAGTAAAATCGGCAGTAAAAAAATCAACGTCAAAACCGGCCGCAAAATCCGCGTCCGCGAAAAAAGCCCCCGTTGTAAAAAAACCGTCAAAGTCTAAAACAGCCGCAAAATCCGCGCCCGCAAAGAAAGTCCTCACAGTAAAAAAACCGTCAAAATCTAAAACGGCCGCAAAATCCGCATCCGCGAAGAAAGTCCCCGCAGTAAAAAAAACGCCAACGGCTAAAACAACCGCAAAGTCCGCGCCCGCGAAGAAAGTCCCCGTTGTAAAAAAACCGGCAGCCGCAAAACCTACGGTCAAATCTGTTCCCGCTCCAAAACCAGCGGTAAAATCGACCCCTGTAACAAAACCGGCTCCTGCGCCCAAACCTGTTGAAAAGCCTTCTCCGCCGCCCCCTCAAAACATGGGTCTTCCCGACGGCGACGACGTTCAACAAACCGGCCACCGCCGCCCGCTGATTGTCTTTCCAAAATAATTTTCTAAGGATCCTCACCGGAGGCTTTGATTTATCTTAACTTTTGGATTCAAGCCGTCTGTTTCGGAAGTAAAGGCAAATATCAACCGACACCAATAAAAGATTGATAATGTACAGAACCAGCACTAGGTCATGGTTGTACAGGACTTTATTGATTATACCGAATATGTACCCAATTGTAAGGACAAACATAAACATGACGCTTTTGCCGGCGGTTGAGCGCGATTTCAATGATTTATAAATATCAAGCGGCCATGAAGCGCCG
>JGI24698J34947_10000983_pt1 | contig 14597 bp, 11 predicted proteins | sample TergutMp193P3_FD_34947 | JGI IMG/M metagenome (IMG submission 34947) | reverse complement strand
ATGATGCGCTCCGCGGCTCTTTTATGCACCAACACCGTCATGCGCGCCGATATGGAGAAGAAAATAAACAGGGCGAACAATTTAAACCAGGCCATTATCAGTGCCGCGCCTATCGGTCTAACAATCTTTGATAATAACAAGAATCTTATTGACTGCAACAACGAGATCATAAATTTCCTGAATACCACGAAAGAATATTGTCTTGAGCATTTCTTTGATTTTTTTCCGGAATATCAGCCGGACGGGCGGACGTCAGTCGAAATGGCGAATGATATTTTAGACCGCGCTCTGGCCGGCGGAACAGTGACGTTTGAGATCGTCCACATGGCCAGCGACGGTGAGCTTGTACCCTGCGAAGTCAAGGTGACCTGCGTAAAAAACGACGACGCGGTTATGGCGCTGGGATTCGCGTACGATCTGCGAAATTTAAAAAAGATGTCCCAGAGCCTGGCTGAGCAGGATGAGCTGCTTAAAATTCGCCTTGAACAGCAGGAGCTGATAAGCGATATTTCAAAGAGCTTCGTAACGTCAGGCGAATCCGAAACCCTGATAAACGACGCCCTGGGTAAACTCGGATTGTATCTTAAAGTATCGAGGGTGGTCATTCTCGGAATAGATTACGAACACGGTGAAACCTATGTGGCGTATAACCAGTACGATGAGAAATTAAACCCTCCCAAGCCGACAATTCACGGCGGTCTTGACATAATAAAGGCCGGCTTCACGGAAACCATCCGGGAGGATGGCGTTACGCCGACAATCTCATGCGGCGACATTTCCAAAAATCCGCTTTACAGCGGGCTTGAGCAAACCGGCATATGCGCGTTTGTATCAGCCCCGCTTTATGTTGACGGACGCCTGTGGGGCATTTTAAGCGTTGAGCAGTGCGACCGGCCGCGCGAATGGCATCAGAACGAAATATCTTTCATCGCGACGATAGCAAGCGTAATAGCGGGCGCGATCATGCGCTCCGTATACAATGACAGGCTCAAGAACGCGCTCGATCGCGCCACCGCCGCGTCGGAAGCCAAAGGCCTTTTCCTGTCGAATATGTCGCACGAAATGCGGACGCCCCTCAATACCATCATGGGCATGTCATCAATCGGGAAAAACTCGCCGGGGCTGGAGCGGAAGGATTACGCGCTCGGCAAAATAGAGGACGCCTCGGCGCACCTGTTAGGTGTAATCAACGATGTTCTTGACATGTCGAAAATAGAGGCCGGCAAGCTTGAGCTTGTGCTGGTCGATTTCTCCTATGAGAAAATGCTGAAAAAGGCCATAAACGCAAATTTTATCCGCATGGAGCAGAAGCAGCAGCAATTTCACATAACGGTGGACGGAAAAATTCCCCATATTCTGCACGGCGACGATCAGCGGCTGGCGCAGGTTATCATCAATTTATTGAGCAACGCGATCAAATTCACGCCGGAGGGCGGAAGCATACGCCTGAATACTTTTCTTTCGTCAGAGGTAGACGATGTCTGCACCATAATTGTGGAAATCAGGGATACGGGTATCGGAATCACGGAAGAACAACAAAAAAGGCTCTTCCACGCCTTTGAACAGGCGGAAAGCGGAATGTCACGGAAGTTCGGGGGCACGGGGCTTGGCCTTGCCATTTCAAAGCGCATCGTCGAGATGATGAATGGAGAGATCAGCGTCAGCTCCGAAGCCGGGAAAGGTTCACTTTTCAGATTCAGCTTCAAAGCCGTCCGCGGCAGGGAAAATACCGCTTCGCTTTTGGACCCGTCCGTGAACTGGAAGAACGTGAAGGTTCTCACCGTTGACGATGATGAGGAGATACTCTCGTATTTCTCCGAGATATTCAAACGGTTCGGGGTGCATTGCGATGTCGCCATAGACGGAAATGAAGCCCTGAGGCAAATCGAAAAATCCGGCGGTTATGACATATACTTCGTGGACTGGAAAATGCCGGGGATGAACGGCATTGAGCTGACAAAGGAAATCAAGAAACGCAGCAAGGACAAAAAAAGCGTCGTAATCATGATCTCGGCAACGGAATGGTCGCTTATACGCGACGAAGCGGAAGTCGCCGGGGTCGACAAGTATTTAATGAAACCCCTGTTCGCTTCGGATATTATGGATTGCATGAACTCGTGCCTCGGTGTCAGCGGCTCAGAAACGCGGGAACAGCGGAATGCCGTCAAGGGTGAAGAGTTCAGGGGCTGCCGCATTTTGCTCGCTGAGGATGTGGAAATAAACCGCGAAATTCTCCTTGCGAGCATGGAAGGCACAGGCGCGGAAATTGACTGCGCCGAAAACGGGCTCCAGGCCCTGCGTATAATTTCCGAAAACCCGATGAATTACGACATCGTATTCATGGACGTACAGATGCCCGAAATGGACGGGCTTGAAGCGACGCGCGGCATACGTCAAAACGGCATCAACATCCCGATTATAGCAATGACGGCTAACGTGTTCAAGGAAGATATCGAAAAATGCCTTGCCGCGGGAATGAATGACCATATCGGGAAACCCCTGGACATGGCAAATGTTCTGAATAAAATACGCAAATACTGGAACAAAAAAGGGATCAGGGGCCAGGGATAAACGATGAGCGGCGCGCTGGTAGCGATGAGCGGCGGTGTTGACAGTTCTGTTGCGGCTTTGCTGACTGTAGAGCGGGGTTTGGACTGCGCCGGGAGCATGATGAAACTGTTCGACAACGAGGACATCGGCCTAAGCCGTGACGAAGGCCGTGGCGAAGGCCGCGGGAAAACCTGCTGTTCGGTGAAAGACGCCGCCGACGCGGCCGACGTGGCGCGCAGGCTTGGCATTCCGTTTTATGTCTTTAACTTTGCCGATACTTTTAGAAAAGAGGTTATCGACCGGTTTATCGAGGCATATCAGAACGGCAGAACGCCGAATCCCTGTATCGACTGCAACCGTTACCTGAAGTTTGAGCGTTTGCTCCGCCGCGCGAAAAGCCTTGAAAAGGAATACGTCGTCACAGGGCATTACGCGCGGATTGAAATTCGCGCCGGAAACAGCAGGCGCCTTTTAAAAAAAGGCGTGGATTTGTCAAAAGACCAGAGTTATGTGCTATACATGATGACGCAGGAACAGCTTGGCTCCGTCCTCTTCCCGTTAGGCGAATTAAACAAATCACAGGTGCGCGAAATAGCCCTTGAACACGGATTTGTAAACGCTGAAAAGCGGGACAGCCAGGATATATGCTTTGTACGCGGCGAGGATTACGCGGATTTTATCACGGATTATATCCGGCAGTATACAGGCACGGAAACCCCAAAGGGCCGCTTTGTGGACACGGACGGCAACGATCTTGGCGAACATAAGGGGATCATCCACTACACCGTGGGTCAGCGCAGGGGACTTGGATTGTCAGCCGCAATGCCCCTGTATGTCCGCGAGGTACGCCCCGAAGACAACAGCGTTGTTGTCGGAACCGCTGACAGCCTTTACGCAAAAACGCTGATTGCCGGGGATATAAATTTAATAGCGGTCGAAAGGTTTGATACCGCGATGAAAGTCCACGCCCGCATACGGTACAATCAGCGGGAGCAGCCCGCTACCGTATGGCAGCTTGATTCCGATACGCTGCGAATTGAGTTTGACAGCCCGCAAAGAGCGATAACCTCCGGACAGGCCGCCGTTCTTTATGACGGCGAAACCGTTATTGGCGGGGGTACGATAAACGAGGTATTATGGAATTAAACCTCATGAAGGACACGGGATATGAAGCATAACTTTGATGAAGTAATCGACAGGTACAACACCAATTCACTCAAATACGATTTCGCGGCCGAGCGCGGCAAACCGGCCGGACTCATCCCGTTGTGGGTAGCCGACATGGATTTCAGAACGGCCCCCTGCGTCACCGAAGCGCTCGTTAAATCCGCGGAGCATGCGATATTCGGCTATTCCGATACAAAAAAGAACGGCGCCTGTTTTGCCGCTGTGCGGGAATGGTTCGCGGAGCGGCTTGATTTTAAGGTAAAGAGCGAATGGCTTGTAAAAACGCCGGGGGTGGTTTTCGCCCTGTATGCCGCCGTAAGGGCTTCAACCGGGGCGGGCGACGGCGTTCTTATACAGCCCCCCGTGTATCATCCATTCAGGGAAGCGGTTGAGGCGACAGGGCGGCGTCTTGTCACGAGTCCGCTTTTATACACGGGCGGGAAATACGGGATCAATTTTACTGACTTTGAAGATCAAATAATCAAAAATAACGTAAAGGTGTTTATTATGTGCAGCCCGCATAACCCGGTCGGCAGGGTGTGGACAAAAAGCGAGCTGACGCGAATGGGGGAAATTTGCCTCAAGCATAACGTAACCGTGATATCCGACGAGATACACTGCGACTTTGTATACGGTACCGTGAAGCATACGGTATTCGGCTCGATAAACCATAAATTCCTTAACAATTCGATTATCTGTACCGCGCCTAGCAAGACCTTTAACCTCGCGGGGCTTCAGGCGGCCAATATTTTTATCGCCGACCCGGCGCTTAGGTACAGATTTAGGGAGGAAGTCGTGAATACGGGTTACAGTCAGTTGAACACGATGGGGCTTGTCGCGGCTGAGGCGGCTTACAGGGGCGGCAGCGAATGGCTTGACGAACTGTTGGTATATCTGGAAAGGAATTATAATTACCTGAAAGAATTCATTAATACCAATCTGCCGAAGATCCATGTTGTTGAGCTTGAGGGAACGTATCTTCTGTGGCTAGACATGAACGCCTACGGCTTTTCTGAAACGGAACTTGAGAGGATTATTGCCGGGAAAGCGCGGCTCTGGGTCAGCAAGGGAAGCTCATTCGGGGACGAGGGGAAAGGCTTTATACGGGTGAATATCGCCTGTCCTTTGTCCACGCTAAAAAAAGCGTTTAATCAGCTTGCGGCCGCGTTAAAATGAAAAAATCATTAAAGGCGATTTATCTTGATAACGCGGCGACATCTTTCCCGAAACCGGAGAGCGTATATGAAGCTGTTATAAAGATGATGCGCGAGGAATGCGGAAACCCCGGCCGTTCCGGGCACAGGCTTTCAGTGTCAGCCGGGAGAAACGTCAACGAGGCGAGGGTGTTATGCGCACGGCTATTTAACGCGCAATCACCGGAAAATATTGTGTTCACTCCCAATACCACCGCCGCGTTGAATATCGCGATAAAAGGCATAATAGAGCCCGGAGACCATGTGATAACAAGCTCGCTTGAACACAACTCGGTATCCCGCCCCCTTTACTGCCTGGAGCGGAGCGGCGTCAGGGTCACAAAACTTCCCACTGATTTGCGGCGCGGGTTAAACGCAAGCGACATTGAAAAAGCCTTAAGACCCGATACGAAACTGGTCGTATGTACGCATATATCAAATGTAACCGGTACAATAAACGATATAGCTTCAATAGGCTCATTTTGTAGGAGCAAGGGGATTCATTTTCTTGTTGACGCCGCGCAATCCGCCGGAAGCAGAGCCATTGACGCGCAAAATATGCGCGTTGATATGCTAGCCTTCTCCGGGCATAAGGGCCTCCTGGGTCCGCAGGGAACAGGCGGTCTTTATTTAAGGCCCGGACTTGCCTTAAAGACAATCATTCAGGGCGGAACAGGCAGTGAATCGGAATCGCTTTCACAGCCGGAAACCATGCCGGAAAAATTTGAGAGCGGAACCCTCAATACACCGGGACTGGCGGGTTTGGCCGCGGGCATACGTTTTATTCTGGAAGAGGGAATCGAAAAAATTGAACGGGCGGAGGCTGGCCTCATAAAGCGCCTGATCGAAGGCATAAACACATTAAGCGATATCCGGCTTATCGGGCCGGGATTGGACGAGAACAGGGGAAACGTCGTATCGGTCTGCCTTGAGAAAACGCCTGCCGCCGCCGCCGCCCTTATGATGGATTCCGCGTTTAAGATAGCGGTAAGAAGCGGCATCCACTGCGCGTCGGACGCGCACCGCAGCACGGGCACACTGGAAAATGGCGGCGCCCTTCGTATCAGCCCGAATTATTTCAACACGCCCCGCGACATTGACATATGCCTGGAGGCGCTTGAGTATTGCGCCAGGGGTTTATAAAGTGAGTAAAGAAAATTGAACAAAACAGAACGTTACGCGAGACAAACGGTTTTCAGCCACATCGGCAAAGAAGGGCAGGAAAAACTGCTGAAATCAAAAGTAACGATAATCGGCATGGGCGCCCTCGGTACGGTTGCGGCTAACAACCTTTGCCGTTCCGGCGTCGGACATATTCGGATGATAGACCGGGATTATGTTGAATTCACCAATTTACAGAGGCAGATTCTTTTTACCGAGGACGACGCGCGGCAAAGCCTGCCAAAAGTCATCGCCGCGTATAACCATTTATCCGAAGTCAACTCGGAGATAACACTGGAGCCGGTCATAGCCGACGTAAATCCGTCGAACATTGAGAACTTCACAAGCGGCGCGGATCTGCTCCTGGACGCTACCGACAACTGGGAAATACGTTTTTTGATAAACGAGATATGCCACAAGCACAGAATCCCCTGGATATACGGCGGCGCTTTGGGCGGCGAGGGCATGACCATGAACATACTGCCGGGGGACGACAAGCCTTGCCTCAGGTGCTTTACAGGCGGATCGATGCCGCCGTCACATTCATGCGGCACATTTGGCGTACTCAACATGATCACAAACGTAATCGCTTCGATACAGACGGCCGAGGCGATCAAGATTTTGACAGGATCCGATTCCATCCGGGCGGAATTATTGACGGTTGATTTATGGGGAAATAACATCGCGTCAATTGAAATCAGGAAAAACGACGACTGCCCGGTATGTGTTCACAAGCGCTATGAATACTTCGGCAAAATCACAGGCGCCTATACCACGAGCCTTTGCGGCAGTAACTCCGTGCAGGTAGTGCCGCCCCGGCCTGTTAAAGCGGACTTTCACGCTTTGGCGGAAAAGCTAAAAGCTGCCGGAACCGTTCGGTTTAACGATTTTACCCTGACTTTTGCTGACACACAATATGAGATTACGCTGTTTCTGGACGGGCGGGCAATCATCAAAAACGCGATCGATTTAAACAGCGCGAAATCCGTTTATAATGAATACATAGGCCTGTAACAGGAATAGCGTATTGACTTCAATTTTCTGTGTTGTTTACCTGTTCCGAAAACAGGGCTTTGCCGTCCGACACCGCGCAGCATACCCTGTCTCTGCCGGTTCTCTTAGCGGTATAAAGTAATTTATCGGCCTCGGCGATAAAATTCTCGGCTGAATCATTCTCACCGGGAATTTTCGAAATAGCGCCAAGGCTGATCGTGGTAAAAGTATTTGTTCCGTCGGCACACGGTACAAGCATATCCCTGATATTTATTCGTATTTGCTCCGCGATCTTGTTTGTACCCTCAACATCGGTATCAGGCAGCAATACCATAAATTCCTCACCGCCCCATCTTGCTGAAAAATCCGTCGATCTGTTGAGCGTTTTGTTCAAGATATCCGCGATTGCCAGCAGCAAAACATCACCCTGCGGATGCCCGTACGTATCGTTATACGTCTTGAATTTATCAATATCAAGCATAATCAGGCCGAGCGGCATTTGTTCCCTGTATGCGCGTCCCCACTCGACTTTCATCCGGGTGTCAAAACCACGCCTGTTCGGCAATCCCGTCAACCCGTCCAGCATACAAAGCTTTTCGATAGTGCGCATATACTCGGACATTTTTAAATGCGTTTTGATCCTTGCTTTGACAATTGAATTGTTAAACGGCTTGGTTATGTAATCCACGGCGCCAAGCGACAGGCCCCTCGCCTCATCCACGGCGCCGCTTAATCCTGTTATGAAAATTACCGGAATGTGCATTGTAGTGGTCGAATTTTTCAGTTTGACAAGAACATCAAAACCGTTCATACCCGGCATAAGGACATCAAGCAAAATAATATCCGGCACGTGCTTTTCAGCCGCCTCAAGCGCCGAAGCCCCGTCTACCGCCACAATGATCTCATATTGCTGCTTCAAAAAATGCGCCAGAGCGACGATGTTCATTTTCTCGTCATCAACTATGAGTATTTTTTTGTCATCACCGATCTTACCGTCGTTCAAACTCTCCATACAAGGCACATTATAGTAACCAATCCATAAAAATGCAATGAGTACCCCGCCGCTTGACACTACTCCGGTTTTTTCTGTAGAATACAAAAATCCGCGGCTGTCATATAACGGCTATTATCTCAGCCTTCCAAGCTGAAGACGTCGGTTCGACTCCGATCAGCCGCTATTTTAATTATTGCGCCTTACTCCTGAGTTCCTCAATGCCGCCTATGCTGTCGAAACCGGTGAAATCGTAGTCTACTTCGGCAAGGGTGAGAATCGCGAAAGTCAAGACCTCAACTCCGCTCTCAAGATGCCCGCCAAAAGCGATCTCCGTGTCTGAATGAACGATGTGGGCGTGGACTCGGCCTTCGATAATAAAGCCGCTGATGCTGACAATATCCGAGGCTTTTTCTCCCCTGGTAAAGTCGTTCCTTGGCGGGTTTTGCCGCGTGCCGACAACATGGAAATGGTGGCTCCTGGCCGAGCCTATACCGGAAAGGATCACCGCGTTTTTTATGTTGTTCTTTTTCGCGGCTTCCTCAAGAGCGGCCAGGAGATCATCCCCCGGATTCAATCTTATGAAAATCAGGTTCTTTATCGAAGTCCGTTCAACCAGCATGGCATATCTCCTTTAATCCCATATTCCCATATTCCCTTATTCCCTTACTTCCCATACCGATTGTACGCGAAGTCGTGCATTGTTTTAACGAGATCATCTCCCAGAACTACAGGTTTTCCGATGACGCGGGCCAAATGGTAAATATGCGCCGTCATCTCAAGAACCGCCGCCACTCTGAACGCGTTGTCCATGTCCACGCCGGCGCAGACGGCGCCATGGTTAGCGAGGAGGCAGGCGCGGCCATTTTCGCCAATGGCCTCGACGCAATTCTCCGCCAGCTCAGGGGAGCCCGGCAGGGCGTAAGCCGCGCAGCGAACCGCGCCGCCCAGTATCTGCGCCGCCTCGTCAATGACCGGAGGGATGTCTTCCCTCAGCACGGCGAACACCTGCGAATAAATCGGATGGGTATGAACAACGGCGTTTATGTCGGGACGGGCGCGGTAGATACCAAGGTGTAAATCAATTTCTATAGTAGGCTTGCGGCTGCTTTCAAGTATCATTCCATCAAGCTTCGCGACAACAATATCATCTTCACGGATAACGTCATAGCGCATGGCGCTTGGCGTAAGGTAGACAAGGTTAGTTTCCGGATCGCGCGCGCTGATGTTTCCCCATGTTTCAACGGTAAGGTTTGAACGCAGCATNCTNAGACCNGNATCCACTATCAGTTTTTTATACATGCTGGCGAGACCCGCCTTTCAGCTTTCTCTTTATTTCGGCGATTATGATTTTCACTATCGCCGGCGGTTTGATTTTGTCGGTATAGATAACAAGATCCGCGAACTTAAAATCATCATTATCGATTTTGTATATTCTCATATACCTTTCATGATCCTGCTTGTCCCTGGCGGTGGTGAACCGGATGATGTCGTTGATGCTGCCGCCCTCCCTTTTCTGTATGCGTTTCGCGCGGGTTTCAGGGGCGGCGGTCAGGTATACCCTGATATCGGCTTCGGGCAGCACCCAGATTGCCAGACGGGAACCGAGCACGCAGCCGCCGCTTTCCCTGGCCAGTTTCACCTGACGCGTATCCACTTCTATGTCCCAGGAATCATCTTTCGCCGCCAGATCGAGTACCTTCTTGAGACTGAAGCCTCTTTCCTCGGCCAGCGCGCGGAAGGTGAAATTGATGAACCTGAGTTTCAGCTTCTCGGCCAAAATGCGGCTGACGGTGGTATTGCCGCAGCCGCTTTTTCCCGAAATGGCGATTTTGACGCCGGAAAGGTCTTTGCTATTCAACATTTCTTAGCTGCTCCCTTATATCTTCCAACGCGCTCTTCATTTCCACTACCGCCCGGCTTACCTCAAGCACGGGAGTCTTGGAACCTATGGTGTTTACTTCCCTGTTCATTTCCTGTGAAAGGAAATCCAGCTTTTTACCGGGACCGGGATTCCGCTCAACCTCAAGCCTGAATTCATTCAGGTGAGACGAGAGCCTGGCCAGCTCCTCGGAGATGCTGTACTTCATCAGGAGAACAGCGGTTTCCGCGAGAACGCGGTTCTCGTCGATCCTGTCTCCAAGGAGTTCCGCGAAGCGGCCGCGCAGATTTTCCTTGATGGAAGCCTCAAGCTCCGGTACATGGGAGTTTATGATCCGCACGGAATTCTCCATAATAGCTATATGGGAGAGTATATCCTGAGCCGTATGATCGCCTTCGCGGCCGCGCTCGGTATCAAAGCGATCCGCGGCCGCGGCGAGAACGGGTTCGATGAGGGCCCAGTATTTTTCCGCGTCCCGCTGTGTTTCACTTTCCAGTACCCCCTCAAGGGACAAAATCATCGACAGGTTTGGTTTCTCTTTTATGTCAAGGGCTCCGGCCAATTCGTCTATTGCCGTTTTATACTTCATCGCGACGCTCTTGTTTACCGAAACGGAAACGGAGCTGTCTTCTTCCCGGATTCTGACGCTTAACTCCACTTTCCCCCGGGCAATGCGGGAACTCAAATACTCCCGTACCCTCGTCTCCAGGGAAGAAAGCCATGCGGGAAGATGAACTGAAAGATCGAGGAAACGGTTGTTATAGCTCTTTAACTCCACAGCGATCGTGGTCTTTTCTTTTGTCGATTCGCTGTAGGCGTAACCGGTCATACTTTTCATCAGGAACCTCCCAACGGAAGATCGCGCGGTATTTGTCACTTCAGCTTCCCGGTAAGAGGCAAAGAGCTTCTCAGCGAGTTTCCAGTTATCTCCGGCGCCCATTGTAATGAACAAATCTCCGGCCTTGAGAATATTCTTCAATATATCATATCCGTCAAGCGGCTCTTCCACAAAAAAAACATTTTCTTTCCGGCCCGGAATGCCGGAGAGACGCGCTCGGGTTTTTTCAAAGAGGGTCTTTCCGCTAACGCCGCCGCTATAGACCTCCCTGGCCGAGGAGTAAATCTTGTGTAGAAAGACAATATCAGCCCTGTCAACCGAGGCGGCGAATTCGTCAAGCAGGGCCGCGGTTCTCGTGTAGGTGTGGGACATGAAACTTAAAACCAGCCTGCGCTCCGGGTAGAATTCCCTGAGGCCCGCGAGGGTGCTCCTGATTGCCGTAGGGTGATGGCCGTAATCGTCCATAAAGAGAATACCGCCCGCCTCGCCAAGGATCTCCGAGCGGCGCTTTGATCCGCGGAATTCTTCCAGTGCGGCTCTCACTTTCTCCCTTCTTTCATCGTTCCAGCCTTCACTGCCGAATTCCTTTTTCACTAAAGACGCGGTCAGCGCGATTGCCGCCGCCGCGTTGAGGGCCGTATGCCTTCCCGGTACGCGCAATTTCAGTTCCCCCGGAAAACCGCTGAGGCGCATAACGATCCTCTCATCCCTGACCTCAAACGTTTCGATGCGGTAATCATCTTCGGCATTGAAACCGTAAGGAACAAGAGCGAGGCCGGGATTTTCCTTTCGCAGGGCAAGCGCGACTTCCGAAGCGCCGGGATCATCGGCGCAATAAATCAGTTCGCCCGCGGCAGGAAGGAGCCGGCCGTATTCCATGAAAGCGTCCCTGATATCGTTATAGGTGGGATAGTAATCCTGATGGTCGCTTTCGACACTGGTAAGGACGATCCTTTGGGGATGGAAAGAAAGGAAGTGCCTCTGGTACTCGCAGGTTTCCGCTACGAAATACTTGCCGCCCAGGCTGAGGGTGGAGCGGCCGCCGAATGCGCTTACGGCGCTTCCCACCAGAATCTGCGCGGGCAAACCGGCGGCACGGACAAGGGTTCCCGCGAGGGCCGTCGTGGTGGTTTTGCCGTGGACTCCGGCAATGCCGGTTGAATCAAATCCGGCCGAATACTCGCCCAGGGCGTCCGTGTACTTGCGAAGAGGAATGCCGCGCCTTTTCGCTTCGGACATTTCGGCGTTGGTCTCAAAGGAATAAGCCGCGGAATAAATGACCAAATCCGGAAGTCCGCCTGCTTCAATGTGGGAGGCTTCGAAGGATTCGTAAAAAGGTATCCCCAGCTCCCTGAGTATAGCGTCGGTATAAAAAACTTCATCCCGGTCCGAGCCTGACACCTTAATGCCGCGGTTGTGCATCAGTTCCGCCAGAGCGGACATACCCGTCCCCTTTATGCCGATGAAATAGACTCTACTTACGGAATCCATATAAATGGTATATAAGAAATACATGCTTGCTTCAACACCTTTTAAAAGCCCTAACGACGTATACGAATGGATTTCGACTTTCATCAATTTTGAAAGGGTAAAAAACCGGCGCGCTTTCAAACTGGATCGCGTAAGGACCCTTGCGGAAGCGGCCGGGCATCCGGAAAGATGCGCGCCGTCCTTTCACGCGGCCGGCTCGAAGGGGAAAGGTTCCGTTACGGGAATGATCGCGGCAATTCTTGAAGCGTCCGGTACGAAGACCGCCCGTTACGCTTCACCCCATGTAAGCGACTTCAGGGAAAGGATTTCAACGGGAAGCGGATTTTTCGACGAGGGGATCTATGTTCAGGCGGGGAACGAACTCAAAGAGCTTATTGACGGTTTCCCCGCTTCTTTCAGGGAAGATACGACTTTTTTTGAACTCTTCACCCTCTGGTTTTTCCTCTGCGCCCGCCGCTCCCGCTGCGGGGCAATGGCGGTTGAGACCGGCATGGGGGGAAGGCTCGACGCCACGAATATTCTAGACCCGCTGATGTCGGTGATCACTCTTATAGAACTGGAGCACACGGAATACCTTGGGAATACCGTCGCCGCCATTGCCGCCGAAAAGGCCGGGATAATCAAGAGCGGGAAACCGCTCGTTCTCGCGGAACAGGCCGCCGAAGCCCTTGAGGTATTCAGGGAGCATGCCGTCAGCCGCAACAGTCCGCTGCTCTATTTCCCCGAATGTGCCGAAGTAAAGGAGACCCGCGTGAACCGGGAAGGAACCCGTTTCACCCTCGTTCTGAAAAAAACTCAGGCCCGCGAAGAGACAAAAGATGAAACCCTCGCCGATCTCTTCGTGCCCATACCCGGTGAGGTTCAGGCGAAGAACGCGGGCCTCGCGGTTCTGGCGCTTAAAACCGCCTTTCCCGATATCAGGAACGAGTTCGTGTACAAGGGGCTTGCCGGCTTTACCCTTCCCGGCCGCTTCGAGCGCATCTCCCTCACACCGCCGGTGATCATCGACGGCGCGCACACAGCCCACAGTGTAGAGACAACCGTGAAGACCTTTGTTTCGCTTTACGGCGCCGGCGGGGCGCTCATCTTCGGCTGCGCCGCGGGCAAAGACGTCCTCTCCATGGCGGAACTCTGTTTGCCTTTTTTCTCATGTGTCATTATCACCACGCCGGGGACTTTCAAGAAAAGCGCTCCGAAAGAAGTTTACGATCTTTTTGTCGAACAAAAACAAAAAACGGGAAAGGAAACGGAAATCCTTTTCATTCCCGATACAACCGAAGCGATTAAGGCCGCGAAGGAACTTGCCCTGAAGCGTGAGCTTCCCATTCTGGGGACGGGCTCGTTTTACCTCGCGGCGGAGATTAGGGCATATTTTTAGACGCGCCCTATTGAGCCTATGACTCAAAAAATGTAAGATGGCGATATGGCATCACATACACATACACCGGGTAAGAGGATCAGTGAGATCAGAAAGACGTATTCACTCAGCAGGGAAGTACTGGCCGAACGCTCAGGCGTCCCGGTTGACTTGATTGAAAGAATTGAGGAAGACGGGCATATTCCCGATCTGGCCCCGCTCATTAAAATCGCCAGGGGGCTGGGAGTAAGGCTGGGCACCCTGCTGGATGATCATGAACAACTGGGGCCGGTTATTACCCGTACCGGGGAAGCCGCCGCATCCACGCGATTTAAAACAGGACTGCCGGAAAGCGCGAATACGGCCGACGCCCACCACGGCATGAGCTTCAACGCATTGGCGGCGGACAAAAACAGCCGCCACATGGAGCCTTTTATTGTAACAATCGAAAGCGACGCGCAGCAGGAAAAATCAACTCACGAAGGCGAGGAATTTATCTATGTGCTTGAGGGGAACCTCGCGCTTGAATACGGTATGGATAAAGAAACCCTGAAAACAGGGGATTCGGTCTATTACGATTCCATCGTGCCGCACCGTGTTTTTTCCGCGGACAGCAATCCCGTAAAAATCCTCGCCGTTATTTATACCCCTGTGTGAGCAAAGGAACAACCAATGGACTACATTGAAAAGACCCTCAGTCAGGTGTTACACGAAAAGACCCAAGCCTTTCCCGATCACGATTTAATCGTTTACGCGGATCGCGACCTTCGTTTTACATACGCCGAATTTGACAGGCGGGTGGATGATTTCGCGAGCGGCCTGCTTTCCATGGGCATAAAGAAGGGCGATCATGTGGGAATATGGGCAACAAACGTACCGGACTGGAACACGGTGCTTTTTGCCTGCGCGAGGATTGGCGCCGTTCTTGTTACGATAAATACCGGCTATAAAAGCCACGAGCTTGAATATGTGCT
>JGI24698J34947_10000982_pt1 | contig 14608 bp, 18 predicted proteins | sample TergutMp193P3_FD_34947 | JGI IMG/M metagenome (IMG submission 34947) | reverse complement strand
GTTGGTTTTCTGCTTTTTCAGCCAAATCTTGGCAACGCTTTTGTCAATGATGAACAAGCATCCATACAACTGGATTTAATAGCGCAAAATATAATTGGAAGAAACCTGGGTTCCGGTCAAATAAATATACATGGATATGCGGCAGTTGCTGATAATGACATTGATCCATATGAGTTATCGGAAGAAAGAGCTGTCTTTATATTAAATGAATTACAGAAACGCGGAATTTTAAGGGATTTATTTTCAAATCCGGAAGGCCATGGAGCGGTAACTCATTTTGGCATAAATGAAGAAGACCTGATGCCTAATCGCCGTGTAAGAGTTTTAGTACAGCCAGTGGTAGTTCCGCCAGTAACCACCGTCACAAGTGTGACCATAGTCCCCGGTACTACTACAGTACCCCAGGGCTCAACACAGCAGTTTAACGCCACGGTTAATGGAACCAATAATCCGCCCCAAACCGTTGCATGGTCGATTACCGGCGGCGAAGCCGGGACATCAATTAGTCCAACCGGCCTCTTGACCGTTGGTTCAAACCAAACACCCGGAAGTATTACAGTGACGGCTGCATCAACAGCCGATACCACCAGAACCGGCACGGCTAGTGTGACTGTAGATTTGTTGGGAAGTAGTCAAGAAAAGCAAACCGGAAGCTTTAAATTTCCCTGGTGGATTTTGCTTATCATTGCTGCTATTGTATTATTAGTTTATCTTTTATCAAAAAATAGAGGCGTGGCATCAGCCGGGTCTGGAGGAGTTAAAGCGCCTCCAATTACAAAACCTGTAAGTGGACAACCTTCGAATACTAATTTTCCTCTAAGATCAAGTCCACCTTTAGGCGGTATTGGTGAAAGAAATGAGTCCGAAATAAATCTTCCTCCTGAAACTGTGTCGGCATTGAAAGGTATTGGGTGTTCTGTTGAGACAATAATAGCAATTTCAAAAGAAATTGGCGGTGTCAAGGATAATACGACTTTTATACCTGATATTAACGATAAAGAATTCAATAAGGTTTGTGACGAAAATATTTCTTATCTTAAAAATCCTGCAGAAGATGAGAAATGGGGGAATTTGGTTGATCCCGCCAGACGAGAGAAACTGATAAAAAACTATCAGGCAGCAAAAGATCGAAAGCTTGGATTTACATATAAGAATGGAAAATTTATAAACATGAGTGACTATGCCTTAAGGCAAGCTAGTGTTAGAGACCTTGGCTTACAGGTCATACCAACATGGCGTTATCCTTCTGGCGCTAAAGACAGTGATCCTTCAGGCAGAGGACTGATTGGTATTATGGGGCTTGGCGATATTTTAGTTGCGAGACAAAATAACCTTGTTTCAGATACAGAATTAAGTCAACTTAAAGAACTTTGTCCAAAAATATATAGTGAAGCATCACCATGTTCTAATGATGATTTGACGAGGTTTAAAACCTTAACTAATAAAATATTTGCACGTATACCAAATGGTTCTTATACAAAAAATATGATGCAATATCATGAAGAACATGATTTGCATACATTGTCATTTGTTCCTGCGGGATTACATTCCACCCTTCCTGTACATTCAGATTGGAGAGGGCTTCCCCATACAGGTGGACAAGCGGTAGTAAAAAAAGCAATTGAGCATATAAAATTGCAAAAATGAGTTAATACCAGGCGATATTATTTGGGCTGATAGAATCGCCAAAGGTTTGCCTTACAATCATTGCGGGGTTTATGCTGGAGATGACAAGGTTATCCATTTTGTGGCGCCTACCGGATCGGAGATCAGCATAAAAACCAAACAAGGAGGAATGATATGCCAAAAAATGTAAACTTTGATCTTTGCAGGGAGGCAGTTTCTATACTCGCAAATGTAGGCAGTTCAGCAGAAACTATTGTTACTGAAGCGAAAAATTCCTGTAAAGGGCATATCTTTGGACATGGTACGAAAACTGTTCCAAATGAAAGAAAAATCATGTGGGAGCCAGTGGCAGAAAACAACGGTTGGCGGATTGAACAAAACAAGTCTACCAAGCATGTTCGTCTTCTGGATCCCATGAGAAAATGCAAAGCAACTATTGCGCTTGAAGATAAACTTGGTGATTTTTTATTTCACGTCATCAGGATAGGCAACGAAGAAGTCAAAATTAACGATTGTTTTTCCAATATGGCATTGGACAAAGACGGTGAATTCATTGTTTTGGTTGGAAGAATGGGTGCAAAACACATTAATTCCATAAGCCTTGATAATAAGAGTACTGGTTTTGGGTTTGGTGCTAGTGGGGCATACAGTGGAGATAATTCCCCTGTAGGATCATTTAACGTCGGCGCTAACGCCAATTTTAAGGGCGATTTGAAAAGATACAAAAAATATGACGTGCATTTTGAGGACAATGCGGCAAATTTTTCCGATGACTTATTGAAGAACTCCAAGTGGTTTAAGAACGATCCTGATATGAACGCTTTGTTTGCCACACTCAAGGAAAGGAAAATCACGAGCTGGAATTATAAATCATCGCTTTCCGAAAGCTCCAACATTGACTTCTCTGTTGAAGCGCAAATGGCTGGAGTTGCAGAAGCAAAGCTAAAAAGCGCTTTTGAAAAAAGAAAAGGCTTTTATCGGGAATTTACCGTGGAATTTTAGTACCGAAATTCCGGGAAAGGGTCTTTCTTCGCGTGAGGGTTTTCGGGTCATTTTTCTTGACGACGCCACCGCCGACCTTCTCAACGAGCCTCAAAAAAGGTATCAGTTACCATTTTTCATTGATTCTTCTATTGCTTTTGCGTATATTATTCAGTAGGGTAAACCCTACTGAAAAGAGATTAGAATAATGTTATTTAATATAGCAAAAGTCATGTCAAAAGGTCAAATAACTCTGCCGATTGATATTCGCCAGAAACTGAAACTATAAACTGGCGACCGAGTGGCTCTTATCTACGAGAACGACCGAGTAATCCTGATGAACCCTGCCATTTACGCTATGGAAAATTTCACACAGGCAATGGCTGGGGAGTGGGAGAAAGCCGGCATAGGCAGTGAAGATGATCTTTTAAAACTCTGTCGTGAAGTTCGTGATGAAGTTGAAGGTAGATGAAAATCCTTATTGACACCAATATCCTTATCTCCGCTGCGTATTCAAAGAGTGGCTTGCCGCGCCAAGCCTTTGAAAACCCAAGATGATGACAGTGGCAACTTTTGTTCAATGGTATGGGTATGACACATAAAGGAACAGTTGCGTGACTGACCCAAGAAAAATTTGCTGAAATAGCCGACTGAGCAAAGCTAAAATTAAGCCCCGTAAAATGTGACATTTGTCATAAAAAACAGGCAAAAATACGGTTCCGTGCAGTATAGTATTCATGGAACCAAACATAATTTGTGTGCCGTCAGCGTACAAGCATGGATACACCATGGATGATATAAAACAGGCAGGTAGGACGAAAATATATGAGGATACTCTGGAAGGAGAAGATGATACGTATGTCATCATCGGGTTTGACACTGTTGCCAATCCGATAGAGGTCTTTTATAATATTATTGACGATGAGACAATTAAGGTATTTCACGCAATGGCCTTGCGTGACAAGACAGCGGCCCAAATGAACTAAAAGGAGTGATAATGCGTGACATGACCGATGAAGAATACGATGCCCTTGACGAGCGGCTGACCAAAGCGGACCTAAAGTTTGGCCATACCGGGAAAGGTTTCTTTACGCGTGAGGGTTTTCGGGCTATTTTCATTGATGAAGACGTATACGAAATTCTTGCGGCGAAAGCACTCGCCTCCCGGCAAACCCCCTGTGAAGTTGTCACTTCCCTGATTCGTAATTTGGTGGCCGCCCAGTAACAACGCCCTTTTCCCTAAACGGGTGACTGTCACCCCTGGAGTGTTATCCTTTTAGTTCCTATTGATTTTTGACCAGGATCCTGCCGCAGTATTGAAAACAATTAATTGCTTTATTATGTAAAAAAGTGACATTCGTCATAAAAACCAGGTAAAAATACATTCTCGCGCAGTTATAGGTAATGAAAAAGCTGAAAAAACGGACATCTTTTAGGGAAGATGCAAGTAAAATACTGCTCGACTTGGGTAAGTTAATCTTTGGCGGTATTTTTATTGGTGGTATCTTGCGTGGTGAAATACCGCATGATATATTAATAATAGGCGGATTTGCGACGGCTATGGTATTAATAATTGCCGGTTTTCTTCTCGGAATAAAAGAGAAAAAGAACGGGGATAGCGACACTCCGCCGAAACAGGGGTAAAACATGGACATTTCACTTTTTCCGTTGGTCGGAATATTAATATTTGGTATGGTGCTTACGGCTGTTGCCCTTATAAGGGACTGGTGGGAACGCCATTAAACTCGCCAATAACTAACAACTCCCTTAACCCCTTATTCCCCTGTTACTCCCTTGCCCACCTGTAACAATTTCAGTATTCTTTTGTTATTCGCATTGAGAAGGATATACCTCAGGGTTTATCCCAGAGGAGGCAACGTGATAGAGGTCAACAACCTGGTAAGACGCTACGGAAAGCACATAGCGGTTGATCACGCGAGTTTCAGGATTGAAAAAGGCGAAATTGTAGGGTTCCTGGGTCCCAACGGCGCGGGAAAATCGACGACAATGAACATCCTCACCGGGTATCTTTCGGCTACCGATGGGACTGTCAGGATTGACGGTCAGGATATTCTGGAAAATCCCACGGGGATCAAGAGGAAAATCGGCTACTTGCCGGAGAACCCTCCCCTCTACCAGGATATGACGGTCACGGAGTTCCTTTCCTTTGCGGCGGAGATAAAGGGCATTCCGGCGACTGCGCGAAAGGAAAAGATGAACTCCATCATGGAAATCGTGGGGGTTAAGGATGTCTCAAAAAGGCTCATCAAGAACCTTTCAAAGGGATACAAACAGCGGGTGGGGCTTGCCAATGCGATGATCGCCGACCCGCAGACGTTGATTCTCGACGAGCCCACAGCAGGTCTTGACCCAAAGCAGATACTTGAGATTCGCGACCTCATCATAGAGATGGGGAAGGACCGCACGATCATCCTCAGTTCCCACATCCTGCCCGAGGTGAGCGCCGTTTGCAAGAGGGTGCTTATTATCAATCAGGGCAGGATCGTGGCGGATGACAGCCCGGAAAACCTTGGCAAGCGTATCCTTGGGGGGAGTCATATACACCTGCGGCTGGACGCCTCGGAGGCGGCTGTTCGTGGGGCGCTGGGGAAGGTTTCTTCAGTAAAAAAACTTGAGTTCAGGGAGTCCCAGGAGAACGGCACGGTTGAGGCCATCGCGGAAGCCGAGAAGGATACGGACATACGCCGGGACCTTTTCCGGGCGTTTGCCGCCGCGAATATCCCGATTCTCATGATGCGCTCCCTTGATTTGAGCCTTGAGGACATCTTCCTCAACCTTACCACAGAAGAGGAGGGAAAATAAATGCTCGCAATTTTCAAACGGGAGTTTAAAGCATATTTTCTCACCCCCATTGGCTATCTTTACATGGGGCTCTTCCTGCTCCTTGCGGGGGTCTTCTTCTTCTTTGACAACCTATTGTCAGGGCGTTCGCAATTTTCCGGGTTTCTTGGCAGCATCTTGATGATCTACCTTTTTGCCATACCGCTTTTAACGATGCGCCTCTTCTCCGAGGAAAAGCGGCAGAAAACCGATCAACTCCTCCTCACGAGCCCCGTGTCCATAAGCGCCATCGTGTGCGGGAAGTTTCTCGCGGCCCTGGCTGTTTTCTGCGGCACCCTGATTTTTACGGTGGCATACGCCGTGGTTATCTCCATCTATGGTGATCTTGAAGCCTGGGAAACCCTTGGCAGTTATATTGGCTTTATCTTTCTCGGTGCCTCCTATATTTCCGTGGGGATCTTTGTCTCGGCAAGCACGGAGAACCAGTTGACCGCCGCCCTGGTGACTTTTTTCACCCTCTTTTTTATCTGGCTGATTGACCCCGTGAGTCAGATGGTTCCTTCGGATACGAGGACAGGAATCATTTCCGCGGTGGTTCTGCTGGCAGCCCTGCTCCTCTTCATTTTCCTTAACACGAGAAACTGGGTCATCGTCGTGGGGGCGGCGATCCTTGGCGGCCTTGCGATTGGCGGTTTTTACCTTTTTAAGCAGGATATCTTTTTCGGCTTTATCAGCAAAGTCCTTGGGTGGTTTTCCCTTAACCGCCGCTACAACTCTTTTTCTATGGGGCTTTTGAAGTTTGACGCCCTTTTGTATTACGCTTCTTTCTCGGGCCTCTTCCTTTTCCTTACGATTAGGCTAATCGAAAAACGGCGCTGGAATTAGGGGGACATGATGAAGGCAATTGACAGTATACGGGAGTCCTTTAAAACCAGGCAGGTTAAATACGGCGGCTACGCGGCGCTGATAACGCTGGCGGTTATTATCGGCCTTATCTTTTTGAATTTGATGGTGGAGCAGCTTTCGCCTCAGATTGATTTGACTTATAGCGGGGTCTTCTCGCTTTCGGAGCAGACGGTTCAGGTTCTTGAGACCATTAAGGCGCCGGTCAAATTCTACGGGCTTTGGCGTCCTGGTGAGGAAGACAGTAGCGTGATGGACGTGATCAACCTCTACCTGTCCAGAAGCCGCAATATAACCCTGGAGACGGTAGACCCCGACAGGAACCCCGGCTTTGTGATGAGGTACGACAGGGAAAGGAAGGGTATTGGCCGAGGCAGCCTTATCGTGGAAGGGGAGAAAGGCTTCAGGGTCATTCCCCCTGCTGATATGTACGATTTTACACAGAACCAGCAGGGCGGCTCCTACGTTACCGGGGTCGCTGTTGAGCGCAGGATCACAAGCGCCCTTCTGTTTGCCGGTACGGGTGAGACACCGGTGGTATACGAGCTTACAGGGCACTCGGAAATTCCCCTCGTGGCTTATGGCTTGCAGGACACCGTGGAACGTGAGAACTATTCCCTGGGCTCTGTAAACCTGCTTTTGACCGATGTTCCGCGAGATGCCTCGGCCATTCTCATTAATAGCCCTACAAGGGATATCACTCGGGACGAAGCGGATAAACTCCTTGACTACCTTGACAAGGGCGGCCGTTTGATTATTTTGGCGGACTATAGTATCCAGGAGCTGGCCAACCTGAATATGGTTTTGGCGAGTTATGGCCTTGAGTATAATTACGGGATTGTCATTGAGACCGATCCTTATTACGTTGCCATGGATCCGAGGACGGAATGGCCTGATTTGGCGGATCACGATATCACAAGGCCGATCGCGGACAAGAGCCGAACCCCGGTGGTTTTGCTTGAGGCGATGTCGCTTTCACAGTTGGACACAAAGCGGCGCACGGTAGAAATCACGCCGCTGATGACAACATCCCCCAGCGCTTTCCTTCGTACCGATCTGTTTGAAAGTTCCCCAACCAGGGTTCCGTCGGATATCCCAGGCCCGCTTATGATAGGGGCGGCGGTCCTGGATCCTTCCTGGGTACAGGGCAATGAGCCACAGGCGCGTATAGTCGCTATAGGCGGGGGCACCCTTCTTTTACTCGCCGTCCAGGGCTTCGACGCGAATCGGGATCTCTTTATGAACAGCCTTACCTGGCTTATGGATCGCCCGGAGAACATCACGGTAAGGTCAAAGAGCCTTTACCTCCTGCCAATGAGGATGAACCTCGCGCAGGTTATCATATTCGGGGCGCTGTTCATTTTTGTGTTTCCCATGGCCTTCTTTGTTGCCGGTTTTGTGACCTGGTTGAAACGGCGGCATCTGTAGGGGTGGGTATGTCGAAGAAAACCATAACGATAATCGTGGTCCTGGCTGTGGCGCTGCTCCTTGGGGGGGGGTACTACTGGAGCCTGAATCGGAAGACAGGCAGTACCTCTTCATATCAGCCGTATACGCCTCCTGCGACACTTGGGAACCTTCAGGCCCCGGATATTGTTAAAATTGAAGCCCCCGGAATTACGCTTGAAAAAAATGGCGAGGCCTGGGAACTGGTTTTTTTTGAAGGGGGAATTCCGCCCGGCGGAATAGATCTGGATCAACAAAGAATTTCCTCCATGACCTATGCCCTGGCAAATGTCTGGACCGAGCGGATTGTGGAGGAGGCGCCGGAGGATATTTCGGTTTATGGGCTGGATGAGCCTTCCTCACGGCTTGTCGTTACCGATTCTTCCGGACAGAAAGTAGAATACATCCTTGGGAACCTGACCCCTTCCATGCTGAGTTATTATGTCATGCAGGAGGGGGACCCGGCAGTATACTCTATCGCCTCTTATGTGGGCGGCTATATGCAATTGAACCTGGACACTATACGGAATAAATACCTGCTCCCGTATATTCAACCCGATGAGCTCGTCCGCTTGATAATTGACTCCCCCGCGTACCGAATAGAAATCAGCCCGCGGCCGGAATCGCTGCCGATCTATCTGGCTTCGTCCTATTCGTCATATATTATTACCTCCCCCTATCAGCTCACTCGGGGTACAAACACTGATAACTTGTCCAAGCTGTTGACAGCCTTGACCAGTCTTTCTGTTGCGGAATTTGTTGACGATAACCCTTCGTCCCTCAACCCCTACGGGCTTGATAAGGCGGTAAGGGTTTTCTTTCAGGGCGAAAGCGAGTCCCTCGAACTGCTAATTGGGAGCGAAGTCAACGGAATGCATTACGCAAAACTTCCCGACTCCCCTGGGGTTTTTACCGTCTACGGCGCCGGGGGCATTGTTGATGTCAGCCCCTTCTCGCTTGTGGACACATTCGCCCTGCTTATCAATATTAAGGTAGTGGATAGTTTTACGGTAAGCGGGGGAGGAAGGAACCTTTACGCGGAAGTGAATGACAGGGAGGAAGAGCCGGTTTTTTCCCTGAACGGGAAAAGGGTGGAGGAAGCGTCTTTCAGGCAGTTTTACCAGGCAGTCATTGGTCTGCTTACCGACGCAGAATATCATGCCAGTCCCGGTTTCACATTGGACCTTAACAGTGACGAAAATATTACCATCGAATACCGGCTTTATTCCCCCCCGGGAGAAAGGGTATCCATTACGCTCCTTCCATATAACCGGGATTTTTACGTGCTCAGGCAGGAGGGGACAATGGAATTTTTAATTTCACGCAATCAGGTTCGCCGCATTTACGAGACCGCGGACTCTATTGTCTATCAGGAGTAAATGGGGAATACTGGGATAATGGATTCGGGACAGGTAGTTTATATTCTGGGCCGGCTTGTCTTGGGCGCCGTTGCGTCGTTTTTGGCCATTATGCTCTGGTCCAGAATCAGGGACGCAGCCTGGATACTTGTTATAATTGGCACAATCGTCGCTTATGTGGAAACGGTTTATTCGATATTGGCTGTATTGGGCATTGGTGGTGAAGGAATCAAGTTAGGTACAATGTCTTTGCTGTCAATTGTGCTGCCCTGTCTGCCAACTGTGTTTTTTATCGCGGCGTTTGTGGTGATGGTTGCCCGCAAGTACCGCCGCCGATAAATATCGTTCCGTGCAGGGGATGGAGGAGAGTGTACATGAAAGCCCTGATTTTGGGTTTTGCGGTTATCATTGTGGCGGTTCTGGCCATTTTGCCTTTTGGCCTGGGCTGGGGGCAGGACGTATTGGCCTTTCTCAGGGGCGCGCTGCCCGTGATCGCGGCGTTTATCGGGCTAATACTCATCTTTGTGGGAATAGCGGATATTAAGGATAAGGCGGAGGAGAAGAAGGAGGAATTAAAAGAGAAAAGTGAAGAGTGAAGAGAGGGTTTGGCCAACCAACACGAACAAGTGAAAAAATGGAGGGCACGGATTTTCTCTGAGAAGGTATCAGGTATTATTATGCCCTCCTCCGTAAAGTTACCAGTGGAGACAGTCGCGGCACCACGCAAAAGTGGCAGCAAGTACGAGGTGTTACCTGCCTCAAGACCTAGCTTTACCTCCTATCTCTAATCTACCTCTTAAATCTGAGAAAGACTGATTCACAGTTTTGCCGCTCTTTATTCTTCTACCATCATAATAATTCTCCATTTTCGTTTTTAGAGAACTAACTTTATTAACTTCCAGCTCATAGTCGCAATGACCTAAATGATCAATAGTATCGTCAATATCATCACCATTAATAAGACGAAGAGCAATAGTTACACCATATATTTTGAATGATGTAATTCTAATTGGGTCACCTGTATAATTTGTAACTCTAAACTTTATTACCCAATTACTATCGCCTCCTCGACGAGTTGCTTTCCCTTTAGCGTCTTGCTCAACACCAGATGTACCAGTTAATGCTGTGATTTCTGCTTTTATTAATGGGTCATCAGATGGCTCATTAATGTCAAATGATGCAGAATAAAGCATTCCAGAAAAAACAGTGAAAAATAAAAAAAATGCAAGCCCTTTTCTAACTAACATAGAAAACTCCTATTTATAGTCCTGAGGACTGTATATAAAAGCCGGTATACCCATACGGGACAACCCGACGTTTTAAACTGGTTTATCATCGTTATCAACCAATAATGATTGAAAAACACCTAGTATTATTGAGTTATTATTGACCTATTATTAGTAAATTGTCAATACCTAATATTACCGTAGTATGAAATTAAGGAGTTTTTACCATAGATACCATCCAGTTACGAAAAGTCTTATCTTCCAATATTAAGGATAGGAGAAAGAAACTAGGAATTTCCCAAGAAAAACTTGCCGAAATAACCAATCTTTCTGTACAAATGATCAACAGTATTGAAGGACAGCGGGCATGGGTAAGCGATAAGACCCTACTTGCCCTGTCCATGGCTTTGGGAATAGAAGTCTATCAGTTATTTATCCCTACTATTGAGATTCAAAAAAAAGAGCGCAACCAATTACTGTTTCATTGGCTAATGCAAATACAACAGAACATTAAGTCAGATATTAGCGCCGATGTGGATAAGCATTTTGAGCGAATTTTAGATATGAATTTACAGGATTAATATAGCCAAAGCCGATTAAGCAGTCTACTCTCTATTTTAATTATCTAATATCTCCAATTTCTAACATTCTGAATGTATTAAAAAAGGTATTGAAATTTAGTATACTCTTTGGGTATATGTATGATAAATCATACATATATGGGTATTTATTGTTTTTAGGTTTCCAGGGGGCAATAATTTATGCTATACAAAAAAGTTGTTCCTCCGCAAAAGATAAAGTTAGAGGAATCCTTGATTTTAGAAGGAGACTCCCTTGAAATACTCCGTTTATTACCATCGGATTCGATACAATGCGTTATAACTTCACCCCCTTATTGGGCCTTCGAGATTACAATATAAATGGTCAAATTGGTCTTGAGCCTTCTTTACAGGAATTTATTAATCATCTTGTGGCAATATTCAACGAAATCAAACGGATATTATGTAACGATGGCACATTCTGGATAAATATTGGGGATGGTTATACCAGTGGAAACCGCGGATACCGGGCAAGTGACAAAAAAAACCTGCAAGAGCAATGACAGTACGACCCAACACCCCCGAAGGTTTAAAGCCAAAGGATCTACAAGGTATTCCCTGGCGATTGGCGTTTGCCTTACAGGATGACGGCTGGTATTTGCGTAGCGATATTATCTGGAATAAGCCAAACGCAATGCCGGAAAGCGTAAAGGACAGGCCAACAAGATCACATGAATACTTATTTATGCTTACTAAATCAGAACAGTATTATTATAATTATGAAGCCTCAAGAGAAATTGGCTTAAACGGTGATTATCGCAACCGTAGGACTGTCTGGAATATAAATAAACAATCATTCCAGGAAGCCCATTTTGCGACATTCCCTTCAAAATTGGTTGAGCCTTGTTTGCTAATTTCTTCAAAACCGGGTGATTTTGTGTTAGACCCTTTTTTCGGTTCAGGAACAGTTGGTGTCGTTTGTATTCAAAATGAGAGACAATATGTAGGATTGGAATTAAATCCCGAATATGTTGAGATTGCCGCCAACAGGCTTGGAATCGCCGAGACCAATATTATGAAGGTAGCAGTTTAATGCCAAATATAATCATACCAGACCCAAAGCTTCAGATCGGTTTTTCAAAGGTATTGCAAAATATACGTGAGACATATTTACAGGAAGCGTTAAGTAAAACGATTGATTTAATTGATATATCAAAATTGGATAAAGCACAATTGCTCTTACAGATGGAATAGGTATTGATAGAATAAATAGCAAAATTATTGACGATCTTGCTTTATTAACAGTTGGCCCTCAATTACGAGGCGGCACTAATGTTGAAAAAGGTACTGCTGGAATCGTAGATGTTTTTAACGTTATTTATAACATTGTAGACAAATCAATAGTTTCTTCAAAGCCAAACAAAATGGAATTGATAAACGCCGCAGATAGAAAAGTTTATATCGAATTCGCGTCTGACCCGGATATTGTAATCAGAGAAGAAATTGGAAAGGAAAATTTTAGAAATATTGTTGCCATAGAGGTAAAAGGCGGGAAGGATTTTTCGAACATTCACAATCGTATAGGGGAAGCTGAAAAAAGTCATCAGAAGGCGAAGCAATCTGATTATGTAGAATGCTGGACTGTTGTTAATGTAGACCGTATTGATTTAGAAATGGCTAAAAAGGAGTCGCCTACAACGAATAAGTTTTTTATTTTATCGCAATTGGTTTCTCAGATGGGAAGTGAATATCAAAATTTTAAAGAACATATTATCTCATTAACCGGTATAAAAACATGAAGCAAAAACGTTTCTTCGTTCTTTAATTCCTTATAAACGGTTCCTCTATTTCTTCTGAGACCAACAGTGAATATTTTTTTGGTTTTCTGTAGGCGTTTCCCCAGGTTTCTTTTTTTCTGTATTCCCGTAGTTTCCCAATGTCAAATTCAGCCATATATATCCCTTCCGCTTCACCTGCCTCAACGATTAGTGTGTCCCTTGATTCGATATTATTTGGGCTAATTTCACCGTATGCGATACCGTCGTAAGCCAATGAATGCCCGTTGCAGTCAGGCTTTCCATACGCGTAATTAGCCATGGCGATGCCAATCATGTTTTCAAAAGCCCTTGTCCGCAATTGGGCCTTCCTGTTTATCTCAATGGGACAGGCATTGGGAACCAAGACAATTTCAGCGCCTTTTAGCATTAATATACGCGCACTTTCCGGAAATTCCCTGTCATAGCAAATCATTGCGCCTATTTTTATTGAGCCGTTTTTTGTGCTTAATTCCGTGACATAAAAATCATCGCCGGGGGTTAAATACTTTTCAACGTCAAAGTCGCAGGTATGGACCTTTGCGTAAGTCAACACACAATTTCCCATATAATCGATTATTGATACCGTGTTCCTCGGTAAATCGCCCCATTTTTCCAGATGGGTAATCCCCATTGTCATCTCCAGTTTTCTGGCGAGATTTTGAAATTCTTTGAAGAAAGCACTATTTGAATCTATAGCATCCCTGGAAAAATTTTTTACATCCATTTCTAAAGGGAAATTATAGCCAATATTCCACATCTCGGGGAAAAGGGCCAGATCGGCCCCCATTTCTTTGGCCATTTTGCAGTATGTTATTCCCTTGTCCAGGTTTTCATTTTGTTCAGTTGATGGGATTAGCTGGAGTAAAGCAACTTTGAATTTATTCATATATGCTCCGACCTCTACAGTACCATATTTTTCTCTAAATTCCTCTAACAGACCAGCCTTTTCCAACCAAAATTCCAGCTCTTGTACAGCCGAATCCGAACGGTAATAATCTAGTTGCTCTTTAAAAGTATAGCGATTGGAAATTTGATCCGTTACAATAAACAAGCCTTTTTCAGTAAATATCCAATACTCTTGTTTGTCTTTACTTTTCGGGTAAACCTTGCGTAACATCTCAAGATAATCAGGAGTATATAAAGCCAAAACTTNACCATCTAAAGAAACTAACTGCAATTGTATGATGTAAGAGTATTCCGGAGGTCGTCCATCATAAATATATCCCATANCCGTAAAAAATTTTAATGACTCGGGGATAATAGTGCCATTTTTGTTATACAATGCGTATAAAACTACATCATGCTCATATCCGTTGGTAAGAAAAAGATTTCCACCAAGTTCAAAGAAACAGGAACAAAGAAGAAAAGAAAAAAGAAAGACAAAAGAGAAACCATGCTTCATAAAACACCTCAATATTCGTATAAGGACTACACGGCCAATTGCGTCGTTGAAAGTTTCTTGCCTTACCCCGTTGCCGTAAAACCTTCTTGTCTCACGGCCCCTCACTTCATACTCATAGTTTACCTCAAGCCGCTGGCTGTTGTCAAACACGCGCAGGAGCTCCCCGTTTCGTCCCTGGCGGTACTGTAACGCAGAGGTGACCTTTTGAGATGCCTTGCTTTTGTATCCATATTGTGATACGCTTCAGCAATAGAGAGGAAAACCATGCAAAATACACATGTACGGCCGGTAAGGGATTTGCGTAACCGATACGCAGAGATTGAACTGCTTGTAGAAAACCACGATCCAGTCATTATCACCAAAAACGGACGGGGGGCGGCTGTTCTTATCAATATAGATGATTATATTGAAGTGGAGGAATACCTACATATAAAGTATGTGAATGATAAACTTGAAGAAGCCGAATTGGAAGCCGAAAAACCGGGTGTAAAATGGACGCCTTATAAAA
>JGI24698J34947_10000981_pt1 | contig 14608 bp, 10 predicted proteins | sample TergutMp193P3_FD_34947 | JGI IMG/M metagenome (IMG submission 34947) | reverse complement strand
TTTTTTTTTTTTCCCCCCCCCCCCCCCCATTTTTCATGTTCTGCTTCTATATGCATCGTCTGTATATCTTTAATTCTTTCTCCAAAACCGTCCAATACTTGATATGAAACACCCTCAACATCAAGTTTAAGAAAATCTATTTTATCAATATTGTTCTTATTCATAAAGCTATCCATTCGGATCGCTTCTACGGATATTTTTTCCCAAACATTTTGTCCCCATATAATAGATGATCCTCCGGGATTCTTTGAATTTGATGGAACAAGATTGAAATCAATTATTTCTTCAGTATTATAAACCGCATTATTATATGCGTTAAATTTATGCAGTTTGGTAATTGCTTTATACAATTCCGGGTGAGCTTCAAATACATATACATCCTGTGGTTTAATTCTAAATTTATATGCCAGGTATTGAGCGTCCTGTGCAAAATTGGCTCCAATTTCAAATAAATTTTTTACTTCCAATTTTGTATTTGTTTTTATCAAATCTACAAACATTCTCATATTAATGCCAAAAGCACCAACTTGATTATACTTATGATATTTTACCGATTGCTTAAGCACCCAAAACAGATCGTTAATCCATCTGATAAAAAGGGTTAGTGTTTTCTTAAACCAGCTAAACCTAAACATACCTAATATCCTCCGAAACTTTAATTTGCGACCATATATTAGGCGCCTTTCTTAGCTAAACCCCACGACATTGTATATCTGTATTGGCTTTACTTTCCCCTTGACCTGTACCGGCTGTCTTTCCTCAAGGCGGAACATGTCCCCAAGCTGGTTTCGTGTTTCCCTGGAGATAATGACTTCATCGGCGCCCGCTACGCCCTCCAGCCGTGAGGCCAGGTTGACGGTATCACCGATAACCGAGTAGTCCATCCGCTGTGCGCTTCCGAGGTTTCCCGCTACCAGCGGGCCCGTGTTGACCCCTATCCCTATGCGCAGCCGCGAAGCTTCTTTCTTGAAAAATTTTCTCTTCTTCGAGGACACCATTTTCTGAATGGCAAGCGCGCAGGAAACGGCGTTAATCGCGTCCTCTTTCTCCGGCAGCATCGGGACGCCCCATACGGCCATGATACAGTCGCCGATGAATTTGTCGATGTAGCCCTTGTATTTTATAACGTGGTCAACCGCTTCGCTGAAATATTCATTCAGGATTTCCACGATTTGTTCCGGCTCGCGCTTTTCGGAGAAACTTGTATACCCGCGTATATCCGCAAAGAACACCGTCGCATTTCTCTTGTCCCCGCCAAGTTTTATCGCGTCGGGAGATTCCATCATGCTCGCGAGGACTTCCTGGGACATATAGCGGCAGAACATATCCTTGATCATGCGCTTTTCCTCGGTCACAACATTAACAGTCTGCTTCAATTCGTTTTCCAGGGTCTGGTTTGTGAAAAGAAGCGTTAATCCTTCTTTCTTGCCGCGAGGTGTTTTTAGCGATGTAACATTGAGGGAGTAATCCAGTTCCTTCTCTCCCGAGCGGTATATTCCCTCAAGGCCCAGGACCTGGGTTCCATCTTCCAGACACCTGATAATTGTCTTTAGCGCTTTTGAAGACAGCGACTTACGGAATGTGTTTTCCAGACTGCGTCCCAGATCGTCTTCTCCAAGCCCCATGGCCTGCCCCGCCGCTTCGTTAAAATAATACAAATACCCCGACGCGTCGGTCGTGACAACCATGTTGGTCATGGAATTAAAAACATTATCCTGATACCGCTCAAGGGAGTCGATTTTTCGCGAGGATTCCCGCGTCTCGCCAAAGAGCCGCGAAGTCTGCATCGCGCCGCCCGCGAGTTTCGTGTAGGAATCCAGAAAGTGAAAGCGGCTGCGGTTAAAGAAGCAGGGTTTCTGCGAGCCGACAAATAAGACGCCTATCTCACGGGGCGGGCTTACAATCGGAAGCGCCATGGCGCTTTTCATATCGGGATGGATAAGGGTCTCTGCTAAAAAGCGCGGAACCTCCCGCTTTTGCGCGGCGTTTTCGCCGGCAGACTCTTTTTCCAAAGCTTCTTTATTATTATAAATCAGGGCCTCCTGGCATTCGCGTACAAAACGTACAACTTCGCTGTCGCCGGAGATTGTCTCAGGAACGGAATATCTGCCCCTTTTATAATACAGTTTCAGGTCGCTCTTGCGATCTTCGGCTTCTTTCAGAACATAAAAAGCCGTCATATCTACGCGGGATATATCCTGCGCTTGTTCCACAAAGACGCTGACAAGGTCCCTGAAATTCCTTTCATTTGCCAACAGCGCTCCGGCTCTCACCAGATCCTGATCTGTCGGCAAGGTATAGTCATCCACGATAGCGGGAACCGGAGGGCTGTTTTTCGCGGAAGACGGTTTTGGTTTTGTGATAAGTTCCATGGTTCTATATTATATATTATTCCCTTTTATAGTAAAGCCTTCAGCGTGTATACTTTCCCTATGCCCATAAATTTGACCGCCGCCGCCAATGACGACGGGCGCAGGCTGGACAGGATTCTCAGGAAGGCCCTGCCGGACATGCCGCTTTCCGCCATCCACCGGATGCTGCGAAAAGGCGGCGTTCTTGTGGACAATAAGACCGCATCCGCCGATTACCGGGTACGCGAAGGTCAAAGAATAAAGGTGACTGTCACCTCTCGCACGGGGGCACAGGGGCACGGGGATAGAAAGAATGGATACCTAAAAAGCCTGTGTCCTCCGTGTCCCCCGCGCCTCGGTGCGATGAAATTTGAAAACATCATCCTCTTTGAGGGCGCGGGGCTTTTGGCGCTTAACAAACCCGCGGGGCTTTCGGTTCACGGCAGGGGTAGCATCGAGGAAATGGTACGTTCTTACCTTGAGCCGAAGCTCTCCCCTTCCCTCTCTTTTAAACCCGGCCCCCTGCACAGGCTGGACAGGCCCAGCTCCGGGGTCATCGCCTTTTCCACGAGCCTTGAGGGCGCGAGGTTCTTCAGCGCAATGATGCGGAACCGGATGATAAAAAAGCAATACCTCGCTCTGGTCGAGGGGGGCATTGAAAAAGCGGAAATATGGGAGGATGAACTGGTCCGGGATGAGCGTCAAAAAAAGAGCTTCCGGAGCGGCGATGCCAAACATGGCAACGCTATTCATGGCGCTTCAAAACCCGGCGAGGCCAAAACGGCGCTGACCAGGGTAAGCCCCCTGCTTGGAGACGGAGAGCGCACGCTGATCCTCGCGGAGATAGAAACAGGTAGAACCCACCAGATACGGGCGCAGGCCGCGGGCCGCGGACATCCTCTTGTGGGGGACAAAAAATACGGCGCCATGCATAGCGAAGCGTCAGGCTTCGGAGGGGAGTTTTTACTTCACGCATGGCGTATGGAATTTCCGGAAAAGACCGATAATAATCTATATGAAGGTTTACCTCAGTGTTTACCCCGACTTATTGAAGCTCCTCTTCCTGAAAATTTTTTCGAAAAAATTCAGAAAATCTTTGGTAAGGGGATTATCAGTGACACGCTCTCTCAATTATAATTAATCTATGTTTCTGGACATATTCTTACCTTTTACAAAAATTAAGGTCTTCGCGCTTATTGGGGAAAGCGGCACGGGTAAAAGCTTCAGGGCCCAGCTCGTCGCCCAGAAATACGAGATTGACTATATAATAGACGACGGTCTTCTGATTCGGGATAATCGCATACTGGCCGGCCATTCCGCGAAAAAAGAAAAAACATTCATGGCGGCCGTGAAAACCGCTCTCTTTGACGAGAAGGCCCACAGGGACGAGGTAGCGAAAAAACTTCAGGGAGAAAAAACGAAGAAGATACTGATTCTTGGAACTTCGGAAAAAATGGTAAACAAGATCGCTTCGCGGCTGCAGCTTCCCTTGCCGTCGAAGATGGTCAAGATCGAGGACATATCTTCCCAGGATGAAATTGAAAGGGCCATACGCACCAGAAGAATCGAGGGCAAGCATGTTATTCCGGTGCCGTCCATTGAAATCAAGCGGAGTTATCCCAATATCTTTTACAACGCGATTAAAATCCTCAGAAGAAAGAAAGGGCCGGCCGGTATTGGCGCCCCTCCCAGCATTCTGGAGAAGTCGGTTGTACGGCCGGAATATTCCAAAAAAGGGAAAGTGATCATTTCCGAAGCGGCCCTGAGCCAAATGGTGATTCATTGCGTTGACGAATACAATCAGGATATCAAGATTAAGAAAATCGTGGTCAAAGACGATGAGCTGGGATACAGGCTGGTAATTACGATTGATGTCCCGTTCGGTACCCAGCTTGGGGGAAATATTCACGCGCTCCAGCGCTACATAATCGACAATATTGAACGCTATACCGGGATTCTTATTGAGGAAGTGAATATAATTATCGATAAAATCAGTGAGTAAATTTCCCAAACTCTGATGTGTCGGGATGATCGCTGATGTTACCAAGCATATCAAGTCGGCGCGGCGAAGCGGGCTAGCCCTGAGGGCAGTTCGATGGGCGTTCTTTCATCCGCAAAATTTTACAGGTGCAGGAATCCACCCATTGGGACAGCTCATGGCGTGGCCTTATTTACGCGGCCTGACATAACCACCTAAAGTGGTCATGTCACGCGGTAGAGTCAATATTTAGCACGCCAATGCTGTCCGAATGAGCTTGCTCGGCTCGCAACTTGTATGTTCTTGTATAACTAACATTTTCGCCACGGCACTTGCCCGCCCATTAATCAATGTTTATTCGAGTTTTTGTTGACAAACATCCCGGTAAATCGGAGTTTTATAAGCTCCTGATTTCACTTTGAGCCTGGCGCCGGGTAGCGGGGGGCTTGTCGTCTGTCGAGAGAAGCGCCAGCAGTCTGACTCCCGCCGCGCTTAAGGGGGGGCCTGAGAAGCGGCACAGCGCGCCCGTTGCCGCCGCGACAGCGGTCAGGAGGATCTCGTTATTACCGGGAAATGGCGGGTAAAAGACCCTTTCGAAAGAACGCAGGGCGATCCCTTCGGGGTCCACGCCGATTCTTCCAATCGCTTCGGCGGCGGCGGCTTTTACAAGTACTTCAGGGTCCTTGTTGAAAAGCTCGGTCAGGAAGGGAATGGTTTCCCTGGAACCGATATAGGCCAAAAGCCTTGCCGCCTCTATCCGGTGGATGACATGAACGGGCTGAATCACCAGCCTGGGATTCGCGAGGAGGCTGCCGGCGGACTCCATGAGCCAAGTGGTGTATTCCTTTTCCCTTGTTCCTACATTGCCGTTTCTGATAGCCCTGCGTATCTCAGCGAGACGTTCTTCCGCCGCTCTGTCGCTGAAATAGTTACGCGAACTAAACGAAGGATCGGGGGCGCCGGCGCCGTAAACGCCTTCGGGCGCTTCCCCATAAAGCAGCGATTGTTTCGTTTTGGCTCGATTCTCCAGACGGTATCCGTAGAGGATCCAGTCCACGCCGCCCGAATAGAGAACCCCGTCGTCGCCAAAGGAAGGTATTCCAGCGGCGTCTGTCAGGCGTACGCTCCAAAGCCTCCTGCCGTCGGGGGTAAACCCCGTCGCCCCGGTTTTTGTCAGGACGTAAACGCCGCGCTCATCGTAAAAAAGGTCCAGTTCCGACCCGCCCCCTTGCTCCCCGGAGCGGATGTGGCTTTCCCCTGTCCAGAGCAGCTCCTTTTTTTCAAGAGAGAGAAGGGCGACCCTTCCATCGCGAAGCAGTACCGCGACTTCGTCCTTGCTGCCAAGCGCCCTGACACCGGAGGCGTTTATCGCCGCGGCGGCAAGGGGAGGCGAAGGGAGATCGAGAGTGCCCCTGAGGGAGACCGCCGGTTCGTATTTATCAGCCGTTGACATGTAGACCAGTTCCAGATGGCGGTCTTCATATAATAGAAGAATTACCGGCTCATCAATTTCCACTGAAACGGCGGCAACAGGCAAAGCTGCGGCGGATGAGCGGCGGAAAAAAACTTCGCCATAGGGATCGATTCTGAGGATTTCCCCGTCTTCCTGCACGAAGACAAAGCCGCCGGTGATATCCATGAACGGCGCGATCACGATTCTTTTCTCCAGCGTCATCGACCAGAGTACATAGCCCGCGGCAGTCATGCAGGTGATTTTCCCCTGGGTGAAGGTGAAAAGCCTGCCGTCCCAGCCGATCAAAACCGGGTAAATCAGCGGGGAACCGAGTTCCATAGCCCAAAGCTCCCGGCCTGCGCGGTTTATGGCGATGAGCCGGCCGGTGATTCTGCAAATATAGGTGGTTCCTTCCCTTGACCTGGTGATGTGGGGAGTAAGCCTGCCGCGGGCGTAATAATCCCAGAGCGGCTGGCCGTGTGATGTATACGATCTCAGGTTTCCGCCGTCGGTGGCCGCAACCACCGATTCCATCTGGGAAACAGGCCGCCCGATTACGACTCCCGCCAGCGCCTGTTTCCATGACGCTTGATCGGTGGTTAATTGTTCCGGTACGGCATTGCCGTACAGACTGTTTTGAGCTAATAAATTCGGAGATAGAAAGGAGGAAAGAGAAAGGAGGAAAATGATCATTTTACAACGAAGTACTGCTATTCTCCACATGCGTTTCTCCCCCGGTTGAAAACCGCGAGGCTTTCAATGTGGGCGGTCTGGGGATAAAAATCGTAGAAGGTCAACTCCCTCATAGTATACCCCCCTTTCAACAAGACTCCGCAATCTCTGGCAAGGGTAGCGGGATCGCAGGAAATGTAGGCCACAAGCCGGGGACCGTTCCTTACGAGCCATTCCCTGAAGGCGGCGGACAAACCTTCACGGGGCGGGTCAAGAATAATAAGGCCCCAGTCTCTTTTCTGGTCTAATTTAATCCACTCGCTGTCCTTTAGAGCGTAATAGTTCACTTTTTTATACATGCTCAAGTTATTTCTAGCCAAAGCAAGGGCGGTTTTATTCTCTTCCACAAGGTCTATTTCAGGGAAGGCGTCGGTATAAATACCGTCGGCATAAATGCCGTTGACATCGGAGGAACCTCCGGAACCGGACGCTCCGTCGGAACCGTAGGTTCCGGCTAGAAAAGCCGCGAAGGTTCCCACGCCGCAATAGATATCCGCCAGGGGAAGGCTTTTGTCCACGGTAGTGGAAACTTCAAGGAGATCGTTAATAAGCGTCTCCAACATCGCGGCGTTGCTTTGGAAAAACACCCCCACATCAATAAACAATTCTCTGCCCAGGATGGAAACATTTCCGCGCTCAACCTCTCCTTCCACAAGGAAGGCGTATCTATAGGTATACATATTAAACCTTTTTCTAACCTCTGGCGGCTTGATTCGCCTTTCCCGCAGCGCCCTTCGTATTCCCTCATCGGCCACCGGACAGTCGTCAATCGCCACAAGCCGGGAGCTTTTTCTCTCTTTAAAACAGGGCCTGTTTTCTGAATCCAGGTGAAACTGCACGCGGTTCCTGTATCCGAAAGGTTCCGATCGCCGCACCCTAATTTCCGGCAGAACAAAGCCGCCAATCCGTTTGCACGAGTCAAGCAGAATCGCGGTCTTTGCCTCAATCTGAGCGTCGTAACTCAGATGCTGCAACGAACAGCCGCCGCAGCGTCCGAAGAAGGGGCAAGGCGGCGTTACCCGGAGGGATGATGGTTCAAGGATTTCCAGGAGTTCCGCTTCCGACCAGGATCTGTGTTCTTTCGTTATCCGGCCTCTGATGAGGTCGCCCGGCGCCGTTAAATCGATGAAGACGCTTTTACCGTCAACGCGGGCCAGTCCTGCGCCGCCTGAGGCAATCCTTTCTACCCGGCCTGTAAAAATTTCTCCCCTTGCCATTGACATTCATTTTAACATTATTGCACGAACTGTAGAATAGGGGGTAAAATAGAGTATGGAATCTGAAAAGACAAACGAAGAGGACAATTCCGGCGACTGGGTTACTATGGATGACGGCACTTGCCTGTTTCTAAGACGCTGGAAAACCAAGGTCCCTCCCAGGGCGGTACTGCACATTGTTCACGGTATGGCGGAGCACTCAAAGCGCTACAACGAACTGGCGTTGCGTCTCGTGGATGAAGGCATTGAAGTCTGGGCGGCGGATCAGAGAGGGCATGGAGAATCCGCGTGCAACGAGCAAAACGAAATCGGCAGAGGTGGACTCTTCGGCCATTGCGCCGACGGAGACGGTTTTTCCAGGGTGACCAGGGACGTCGACACTTTGAACAAGGTCATCAGGAAGGAATATCCCAATCTACCGCTTTTTCTCATGGGACATTCATGGGGCTCTTTCATTGCGCAGAATTACATTGAAAATTACGAAGGCATCGGTGAAAACCGGCTGGCCCTTGCGGGCTGCATACTTTCGGGAACGCGTGGCCCCGACGGAGTGAAGATCGCCGTGGGCGCCGCGGCCATGTCTTTCCTGACCTTTCTTTTCGGCGAGAGGAACGGCTCCCGCATAGCGAAGGCCGCGGCCGACGGTCCGTACAGCAAGGCGTTCAGGCCGAACCGTACCGAATTCGACTGGCTCTCTCGGGATGAAAAGGTAGTTGACGACTATGCCGCCGACCCGTTCTGCGGCTTTCTCTGTTCCACGGGGTTTTACCGTGATATGGCGAGGGCATTGAAACGCATTCACCTGCCCGCGGAAATGGGAAAAATCAGAAAGGAACTTCCTATTTATGTGTTTTCGGGAAGCGCGGATCCCGTCGGAGATATGGGGGCGAGCCCCGCCGCTTTGGTTGTCGCCTACCGGCACCTTGGAATTGAGGATCTGGAAACGGTTCTTTACCCCGACGCGCGTCATGAAACCCTGAATGAAACAAACAAAGACGAAGTTCAGGCGAGTCTTGTTTCCTGGCTGAAGCGTCATGTCAACTTCGCCGCCGCAAGCTCCGTCGGCGTCGTGTAACTGGAGGTTCTTTGCGATTCAGGTACTCAACGGCGGAAAACGGCAAACACGTAAAGAAAGCGGCCGTTTATACCCAGGACGAACACGGGATCAATTTTTCGGATGTGGACAGTCAGGCGGTGTATATAACCGAACGGCTCCAGGCAAACGGCTTTGAAACGTATATCGTGGGGGGAGCGGTTCGGGATTTAATCCTAAAGAAAAAACCCAAGGACTTTGATATTGTTACCGCCGCAAACCCGGCCAGGATTAAGAAAATTTTCCGCAACGCCAGAATAATCGGCCGCAGGTTCCGGCTGGTTCATGTCTATTTCGGCCCGAAAATATTTGAGATTTCCACATTTCGCTCAATGAAGGACGGCCCCACAAGCAACACCTTCGGCACGATAGAGGAAGACGTCAGGCGGCGTGATTTTTCGCTTAACGCTCTTTTTTACGATCCCGTGACGCGGGTTGTGGTTGATTATGTAGGCGGCATAAAGGATATCAGGAAGCGAAAAATCCGGGCCATAATCGCCCCCGAGCAGATTTTCGCGGATGATCCCGTCCGCATGATCCGTGCAGTAAAATACGCCGCCGCCACGGGTTTTAAGCTGCCCGTGTCCCTCAAGTGGAGGATCAAGAACCATTCGGGTCTCCTCGCCGATGTTTCCCCGTCCCGGCTTACCGAGGAAATTTTTAAAATTATTCATTCGCCTTACGCCCTCGAAATCGTCAAGGCTCTTGACGCGATGAATATTTACCGCTATTTACAGCCGCGGGCGGCGGAACTTTTCAGAACAGTATCCGGTTTCAAGGCAAGGTACTTTAAGACTATGGAAACCCTGAGCAGTGAGAATTTCAAAAACCTTCCGGGTCAAGCCGTCTCGGCGCTTGTTCGGGATTACCTTGAGGACATTGTCGACTGGGACGGAAGCCGGGAAGGGAAACTGTCTACAATCGAGCTATACAAAAGCGCCTTCAGCGCCGCCAGGAAATTCGTTCTTCCCATGAACCCTCCCAAGGTGGAGCTGGATATGGCGCTGAAATTATTATTCGCCGAACACGGTCTATCCGTTAAAAAAGCGCGCCATCACAGTGGGAAAGCCCGATGGCATTCGAGAAGAGCCGTCCCAACAGAGTAAACCCTGATTTGTCGATCTGATCACAGTTGTTGCAATACATATGTTTGAGGTCATTTGCGATCAGAGCGACAAATCAGAGTTTATTACGACTCTATGTTTATTACGACTCTATTGACAAAAAAACGCGGGTTTTGTAGGATTAGTTTCCTTGCCACCTTAGCTCAGTTGGTAGAGCAGCAGACTGAAAATCTGCGTGTCTGGAGTTCAATTCTCCGAGGTGGCAGAAAGTTAAGTTGTTGTAATACAAGGAATTATAAAATCTGAAAGTTGATGAAAGTTTCATACACCCCTAAAAGTTATGGTGTAACTTAACACTGTAACTAAAATCCGGCAAAAAGCCGTGAAAAGGAAGGGTGTTATGGCACGAAAATCAATACTCGAGAAAGACAGGTTCATCTTTAAGTTGTATCTACGGTCGCTTCCATCAGGGGCGGTTTATTATGCCCGGTTCTATGAGAAGAACAGTAACATGCTTCTGGCAGACCGAAGTACCGGGGAGTTTGACGAGAAAATGGCAAATATCGCCGCCGGAATACTTCTTGCCCAGTTGCCGTTGGATAAACTTTTCCGAGCAAAGACATCGGAATTTTCTGAAAAAATGGAAGGGGCTGAACGCCTCAAAAATATGCCCTTTGCGGATTTTCTTGTCTGGTTTTGGAACCCCGATACTTCGGAATATGTCCGTGATCGCATTGATGCTGAAAGAGCCCTGTCTAAAACTTATATTCGAGATCAAACCCGATACGTGAGAAACTATGCCGCAACCTATCCTTTGTTTAAGAAAACGGCTCTTCGAGACATTTCACTGTATTGTGTAGAACAATGGATGCAACATTTAAAAAGGACCCTCAAAGATGCCAACCTTGTTGTTGATGCGTTAGCCGCCATTAAGACTCCGTTATCATGGGCAAAAAAACGGAATATGCTGGAAGAGCCTTTCGAAACGTCTGCCATAGTCAAACCCAAGGAACATTACAAAAAACGAGGTATTTTATCCCGTGATGAAGTGGCACTGCTTATAAAACTTCCTGTTTTGGACATTATGAAACCCCGTCCCCGCCTAAAAGATGGAAAAACCAATGAAGGCCCCATTCCCATTGATCTCAGGATGAAAGCCATAGTACTTCTCTCAGAACTGGCTGCCATGCGCCGTGGTGAAATCAGGGCTTTACGGTGGCGAAATGTAGATTTTGCTAAAAAACTTATCGCCGTAGTGGACAATTACGTCTATCTGGATGGGATGAAAAGGCCAAAACAAGGCAGTGTAGGGGATGTCCCTATGACCGATGAGTTGTACGGCATCCTTCTTGATTTGAAGAAAGTTGCTTCGATCCCTGGGTTTGACAAAGATGATGATTTTGTCATCTTCAATACCAGGCAGGGAGTACCGGTTTCTGAAACAACGATTAATAGAGGCTTTCACCGGGCGCTTGCCTTGATAGGCATTGAGGACGATTCAATGGCCACAAAGGAAGAACGCCTTCCACACCCCGGAAGCCAACAGGCAAGGCATTTGGTACTCCATTCAGGCCGTCATGGAGCGGCCACACGTCTAGCCGAGACTATAGGTAAAGAAAACGCCGCCAAGATAACCCGGCATAAAAGTCCCCAAGCGTTTATGGGCTACGCCGACCATGATACCGACGAAAGCCTTGAAAAAGCCAGGAAAGCTCTTAGCGTGGTGGATATGAAAGGGGAAAGTTAGAAAGCTTGACCACTCACGATGAATTCAATATAGTTATAGCAGGTGAGGAGCAGCATATCATCAATATGCTGGTTCAAAATGGAGGTGAAACAATTAACTCTAACTCTTTCTCTTATAATGCATTAGCAAAATTTTGTCTTCGAAAGTACACCGGCGTAATAACCATTCCTTTTGGCAATCAATTCAGCATTTTAATAGAATTCCATGAACATGTTAATTTAGAAGGGGGTTTTGACCATCGGGTAATGAGCGAAATACTCTTGAGACTTAATACCCAAAATATTTTACCTGAAGTCTTATTAAGCGCGCTTTGTCATTCTGTTGATGGAATAGAAGCTGCCAAAATTTTAGGCATATCAAAACGCACACTTGACGACTTAGTAGCTAAAGGGGTATTTCTTGGTAGTTACCTCATAGGTACAAGGCGTTTGTATATCGCGTATTTTTTAGCACTGTATAAATTGAATCAGGTCGAGATAGAGAGGCAAAGGATAAGAAACTTTGCACCTGTGGCACTACCAAAATATGAGACGGCCAAAAAACCAGAACTAATTTCTGAGGAAAAAGTAATACCGGAACCACGTTTTATATATACAAAACCCATTGAACTATTTACAAATGTTTTCGTTGATGAAAACTACCTGGATTCAGAAAATGCTACCAGGATGAATGATCGTTTTTCCAGAAAACCGAAACAAATCAATGAACCTATCAGATGGGAAAATAATTTAAATGCATTAATGACCTTCTTTTTTATTTCCGATAGGCTAGGTTATATAGATAGTAAAAGCTCGCCGCTTAGAGATCATAAACTTACCTCTGAGGAAATTAATAATACACCCTCTATAGATCATAGACGTGAAATAATGAAAGAAATACCATATTTAATACATGTAATGGCATATTACAAAGTCACCATGGGTTCTTTTTGTGAATCAGCCATTAATAGAGAATGGGGCAAAATAAATAAAGCGGTATTAGCCCTTTGCGATCAAGTTAATACCATAACTAAGAAAAAAACTACTAGAAAAGACGCTATTATATATTATTTTGAGAATAAAGATACCAAATTTGATCTGAATGTATTTAAAGATGAAAATATAAACATTGAAATGTTAGGAATCATGCGCGAAATCTACCCTCAAATTGAAAAAGATAAGAATTCAGATAAATAATTGCAATTCCGTGAAAATTTCAGATCTCGATCTGGAAGAATGCTATCCTCAATGAAAACGCCGCGCATGTGGTGTTTAGCCAAAAAAGGAGGCATTTTTATGAAACAAAAATGCGTTCTTCCAGTTGAGCTACTGCCAGATGATCTGGCCGTACTCTATTCGCAAGAAGAAGAAGCCAGCGAGGTCAGCAATGACAAACCATGTGATTCTCTGGAGGAGGCAGAGCAGGTTACAAATGTTCCCAGTGAGGGTACTGAGGAACAACAAACAATGGAGGTTACAGAAGCACCCACAGTTGGTAGTGAAGAGCTAAACGGTTGTGTGTCCAACGACACACAAATTGACTCACAACAAAATGCAGGGGCGAGTAACGATGATCCTTGTGAGTCTGCATCAACAGGAACGGAGGAGGAACTTACAAATGTTTTCGGTACGATTTATCCTTTCCAGCCCGTATCTGAACCTATCTATGATACCAACAAACAGGTAAGCCCAAGCATTTTGGAGTTTCCCACTGTTTCAAGTCCGGTAATCGATGATGGGAAACAGCCAGAGCCAATTGTGGAGAATGGGACTGATCAGTCACCGATTCGGCTGGAATTTCCCAGAGAGAAATGGATAGAAGCACTTTGGCCAAAACCTGCGCAGAACTCTTATTACTATTTGTTTTTACGATTTGAGCTTTATAAGTATAAAAGTCTGGCAGAGCCTGATTCAGACGATATGCGGAATATACTTCAGGCTGTAGTATTAGAGCATATTGAAGCCTGTGGTTTGAAAGGATGTGCTTTATCGTCTGAACAAATTCTGACTATGCTTAACGGCAGTTTTGAGGATATTGTCGCAGTAATTCGCGAGACAAGAGGAAAAGTCGGCGTCGCTGAACTTTGTATTATGGTATTATTGGCCGCCGGGGTCGATGATGTTCATTGGTTAAAAAAGCGTGAGTTCACGTCAGATGCTAAGTTCTGTAGCAAATTTGCACAACATATGGGAATTTCACCATCCAAAGCAAGGGACTATGTTAAAAGGGGCAGGCTTTTTCTTAAGTACAAAGAGGATATCCTCAATGGAGTTGGAGATGTTACTGGAATTCCGATTACTAAATTTGCCTCGTCATATATGGCAAAGTTTACGCTCTATGAGCAAGCCGTAAATAGATTGGGCAGGGAAAAGGCGTTATTAAGCTTAAAAACACTGACTTTTGCAGAGTTTCAGAAAGCAGTTACCCTTGTGAATACTGGCGACAAAAAACCAAAACCCAAAAAAGAACCCTCTATTGCAGATGATCTATCTCCATCGCATGAGTTGTTTAAGTCAGAAATTCTGGAACTAAACCTGAAGCCAAACGAAAAACGTCTATTACGGATAATCGCCAAAGGTGGAATCTGGGTCTCTACCCCTCGGATACTGACTGAAGAGGAGGTTGAGTATATTGAAAAACGGCTTCATGAATATCGAATCGGGATTCTTGAATCAAACTACAGATCAAACTGCATAACAAAAAAACAAGAACAATTTGATCCAGAACACCCTATTGTATTCTGTAAGGAGTTGTTCGAGATTTCCGATTATAATGAGATCGTCTTGCGAATCCGGGCGGCATTAGCACTTTTACAACCCATGCGCCGTGCAATTGCTATCCTGCTTTTTCGACTCTATTACGAAAAGCCAAAATTCGGGCCAATATGGAAGCATCCTAGTGTTCTGTAAAAAACAAATTTCAAGATGACTTGGCCTTTTGAATCTTCGCGAGAATCTCATCAGGTTTTTTTGTCCAGGTAAATGAACGCCCTGA
>JGI24698J34947_10000980_pt1 | contig 14611 bp, 32 predicted proteins | sample TergutMp193P3_FD_34947 | JGI IMG/M metagenome (IMG submission 34947) | reverse complement strand
CTGCAAATGTTTTCCGACAAAATCTTTAATCTCTTGAAGATTGAACCCGTCCCATTTAACAGCCTCAATTACAACTGGCTTTTTTCGGTATTTCATCAAAACCCTCCCTTATTTACTAACAACGGTTCACCACGAGACAACCTGAGCGCCGCTTCTTGCAATTTTTTTACCGAGTCAGGTTTTATATACGCATTTCCCTCTACATGGTAAGGTGGAGGCTCGACATCTTCCTTTCTGGTACTATAAACGGCATCGCTATCTGTCACATATCTTTTATTAGGAAACACCGAATACTTCTTGATATGATTTACAAAAGCGTATAACCTTGCACCCCAAACTGTAACAAATCTCCTTTTAACGAATTCGTCTTTCTTAAAGTCAACTATTGAGTACATCAAATCCCCTCCTTTGATACTTCGCGCCATTCGTTCCCATGCTTGTCAACCGGCCACATCCGTTCTTGTTGTTCCCGCATGAACTTAAAATCTTCGTCGGTTATTTTTCTCAGCTTCATTTCAGGTAATCCAAGTAAAGAATTCGCGTTATTTTCAATTTCCATAATCAAAACCCTCCCATACCGCCCGTGTCAAAAGCCGGCTGTCCTATTTTGCTTGAGTGCTGAACCAAAGTTTCATCACAACCCTCCATTAAATGCGCAGCGTCCTCCGCCGGGAAATCGGGGAACATCCGCTTCGTGAAGTAGAACACGCCGGCCGGCGAAGTAGCCGCATTGTTCATCATTTGTACTATCGCCGATGCAAAAGCTCCCATAACTTGCGCTTTCTCCGTTTCAGATTGCAGAGAAAGTTTGTCCCACTGGATGGACACCTGCGGCGGCTGGGTGAAACGCATAAACGCCAGTATCGTAAGCGACTGGTTCACGATCTCCTGGGTGCCTTTGGTAAGCTCTCGCCTTATGCTGTCAATGTAATTGAGAGCAAGCTGCCGGTCGGTTTCAGTGGATGCGTAGTTGCCGGTTGCCAGTGCGCCGAAGAAAAGTTCCGGTATACCGCTGCCCTTGATAATCTTCCGTTCACAATCCTGGAGCGCGGCGATGTGCTGCGATGTCGCGTCCCCCGGCAGGAACAGGAAGTCTGTCCTATCATCTTTCTGGTTCACAAACATTTTATGGGAGAACGGGTCAATAGTGAAACTGCTGGGGTCTGTCCCTTTTGGCGTATTATTTGTTTTCCAGCTATTCACATCTGTGACCGCCTGGACTATCTTCGGGGTAAACTCAGACAATATCTCGATCAGCTTGTACGCGATGTCATGGTTCGCTCTCAGCAAGCGCAGCACCCTTCCAAAGACGCTGTTGCCGCGCCAGTCTCCCCTACAACAATTATGCCCGAATGGTATTGGCATGAAGCTGAATGGGTTTTTGTACTGTACCGTCTTATTAACTTTGCCCTTCCATTCCTCTGTAATCATTGTCCGCGTTATGTGACGCTTGCGGTTGACATTCGCCGTAGCAATCTCTCCGTCGTTATATTCGATCTGCTCGTCGATCCATAGTTCCGCTATTTCTCCGGTGTCCAAGTCGATGATAATAGACGTGATACTGTCGTCTGGAATTGCCTCCCATGTAAGCCTGTGCAGTTTGTCGCTCCACCGCGCCCAACGCCACGCCGTTCCCTCTACAAGCATAGCCGCAACCAAGACAGGGTATTCATCACAAATCAGCGGCCTCAGTTCTTCGATGAGGTGGTCGTCTTGGTCTTTGTCCGTGATTACTTTCGGTACCCCCGTCATGTTTTTGGGTACGTCTATCATGCCGCCAACAAGGTATGCCGAAAACGCGAAGTCTTGGGCCGCGCCTGTGTAGATACCTCTCAGTAGCTTGCCGTTCGCAGCAAGGCCGCCGTCCATTTTGCGCGTCTGCGGCCCTAGTATGCGCTCCTGCTTTGACAAGTCTCTCTCATCCGTTCTTTTCCAGAAGTCGGAAAACTTTGCCACTGCGTTTTTAAGACTTAATCCCATCGTTCCCCTCCCGTTACGTCTACCTTATCAAATGCTTACCATAAACAAAATCATGCTTAAGTACCCAGCTATATATAACACAATTAAAACAGTACCGTCAAAAAATCTCTTTTTATATAAATGCTCAAAAAAAGTTGAAATAAAAGTAATCAGGCCGATAACCAGTGCAGCAATAAAAAAGGACAAGGCCATGCAATAATACGGAACCATTTTCTACCTTCCTCCATGAAAAAAGCCGCGGGCTTCATCGTCAAGCATGGCGCCGCCATTCGAGAACTCCTGCTTGAATAGCGATGCCGCGCTGTCGGGCGCGTCGTCCGGCGATACGCCTTCTTTGTACTCCACCGTCTGGCTCAGATACTGCTCGTCTGTTTCCTCCGCCCACTCAATGTACTTCCACACCGGATATAAATAAGAGCCAATCTTGGCGTGCTTATTTAGGTGTTCGCGATACCCTTTGGCGTTCAGTCCGCGCCCTCTCAACCGTTTGGAGCAAGCCCCTTCGTCCTTATTATCCTCAACCCATAGATACTTCACCTTGTACTTGTCGCACAGCTTTACAATGTCAGCTTCCCAATCCTCAACATTCCCTGGATAGGTGAACCCTACGGCCTGATAGAATTGATGGTCTTCCTCCTTCCGGGTTGGCGCCGCGAAGGTGAGGGCGCAGTAGTGGTCGCCATCAAAGGCTGTATCAAGTAAACCAACAGCTTCCCTGATGTTGTAATAGTCCCACTGGTGCGGATATGACGGGTGTGCAAATAACAGGGACTCATCAGCAACATGAGCAAGGCTATAGTTAGCCGCAAACAGGGACGGGGTTGTCATCGCCCGTTTTTTTGCTACTTCTTCCTCGCCTATAAAATTATACTGCTCAATCGGGTATTTTGCAATCGGGCATAAGCTGTTGACATACTTCCAGGCATCGTCCCTGTGCCAAGGTGTGCCAATGTACCCAATCCCCTTGCCGGGATCCAATATATTGGTCTGAATCTCCATGATAGCCCTTTTGGTATTACGGCGCTCTGCTCTACTGTACCTATCGCGGTACGAAACAAAGTCGTCGGCGATTATCTTGTCAAAGTGCTTCCCAATAATATCGCTGTCAAGCCCTAAGGCAAGGATGCTCGGCTCAGGCGTGTTGGTTCTCTTGAAAGTGTACTGCAATGCCCCGTTCCGCGAAATCTTTGCTTTGGGATATGAGCCATACCGGTACTTGAAAATCTCCGCAACCTCGGTGTATTCCATAGCCTGAGCGACTGTGTTTACCACGTCTGCGGAATGACCAACGTGCTTTCTGAATATGGCTATGCGGTCATTGGGGTGAAATAACAGCCAACGAATTGCACCCACAGTGCAAATTGAAGTCGTCTTGTACCCACCCCGAAACGCTTGCAATGCCCGGCTGGCGTTGGTGTCCCAGATATACCTTATCCATTCGCTGTGGATAGGCAGCAACTTGGTTTTGCCGATGATATGCCCAAAGATATGCGGCTGTTTCGCAACAAGCTCAAGGGCTTTTTCAGAACCAAGCAATTTACGCCATCTATCATCCATCTGCGTCGTTTGCCTCAATATACTCAATTTGCTTGGTTATAACCAATGGCTCAATCAGGTCCGATTCCTCGAATGCCTGAGAGAATATCTGCATTATTCTCTGCTCTGACTCCTCTGAAATGGTTGCCATAATTGCCACGTCCATCGGCTTCCCGAAGCACCGGTCTATCATATATTTGACCATCTCAAATGACCGTTTCCGTTCAGGCCGTACCTCATCTACCATGATGGGTTTACCTTTATCGTCAAGCTTAGGGTTACCATCCTTGTCCACGTCTGGTACTTTACGTCCAGTTGCTTCCCATCTACCGGTAAGCTCTCCCTTCATTTCCTGAGCCAATATGTTTGCCGTTGCAATAGTCAGGACCGTGGGATACTTCTCGATTACCTTGTTTATCTCCTCCGGCTTGCTGGTGAGCAGGTTCTTGAATATCTTCCTTACGTCGTCGTTGGAGAGGTCATTTGCCTTGGCTAAGGGGCCAAAGATGTTCTTGGGCCGGCCCCTCTTTTTAGGCTGAATCTCAGAGGTAAATTTGCTCTTTGGTTTGCCCGATATTACACCCATTTTACCTTCTTCCCATTTTTACTCTGTTTCCTCGCCTGTTTTCAAGCTTTCGAGGTATCTTTTCTTCTCACGGATCTGGTAATCAGTGGTCCAGGATTTGCCGTATTCTACGTTCTCGTACAGCTTGGAATAGCCTGTAATGTGCTTCAATTTGACCAGTTCAGTCGCGTCCAGACCAAGCTTTCTGCATATTTCTTCGTCATTTACACCCTCTTGTAGCATCTTAAAAACAAGGTTCGACATGCCCTGAACCGAGTGCGATCCTCTTGCCCGGTTATGCCTGACCGTGGCGGCTATCCGTTCTTCAAGCGTCTTTTTAAGCTCGGTAATGGGGAGGTAGCCATACATCCGCTCTTTCAAGTCATCTTTGGTTTTACAGGTAAAATAGCGGTGGAACCCGTCTACGATAGTGAAGTCTTCGCTGTCCGGGATGGTAACAACCGGCATAGTTACCCCGTCCTCTTTGATGGATATGTAGAGAAGCCCCATTTCCTTGTCGGCGGTGGAATTGGGATTGTAATCGTTGGGGGATACCCTTTCAATCTTTACCCACCGGACAAAGTCGCAGGGCTCGTTTTTCATGGGGCTGTGCTCATGGATAAATGTCCGGAGATCGTTTATTACGGCTATTGTTTCGTCAATGTCTTTGCCTTCTAACTCTTGCGCTATCAGGGCTTTTATATTATCAAACATTTTTACCCGCCTTTATGATGTAATTGTGGTATTCGATGGTTTCACCGTCTATGAGGCTTTCGCTTCCACGGTATATCCCCGCGTTCTTATCTTTATAGATTTCAGGGGTATATTCCGGCTTATAGAACATAAGAAAGTATTTGCCGCCCTCTTTTATATGGCTTTTGATCTGCTTAATACTATTTGGGCTAATATGTGACACTGCCCCAAACAAACAGATAACGTAGTCATATTTCCCTCTCCGCGGAAATGTCTCAAAGTCAGATACCATAAAAATATGCCCCGGAAACTTGGCATGGGCTATCTCAAGCATCTTTCCAGAGGGGTCAATGCCAATATATTCGTCTTCGTCAATGTTGAATAACTCAAGTAAAAGACCGGTGCCGCAGCCTATGTCCAGAACTTTGCCGCCATTATAGCCGATCATCGCCTTGATATCCTGATTCTCTTTCTGGCAATCCTCAGAGGAAAACTTCTTGTCATAGATTGGGGCAATATCATCATATAGATTCCTCATTTTACCAGTCTCCTCCGCTCTTTGCGGTAGTTTCTTAATGCTTCACTGCCTTCCATGTTTCTAAGCATTACAAAATACCAATCGTTGGTTAAAATACTCTCAGTTTGTTTTTTATATATATTCTCACTATGCTCATATTGTTCATAGACAGCGTCCATGCTCTTAAACTTGCTCTTAAACTTGTCCTCGATCAGCTTTTCCAAAAGATAATCCCGGTATTCCCGCCAGTTCTTAAACATATAGGGCAATTCTTCCGGGCAATGGATTGTTTCCGGCAACTGCTTGACAGAATTTGCTCCGACAACGGTTTCTTGTATTTTATTCCATGTTTCCGGTTCAACTTCGCTAGCATATATTAAACTGTTTATTGCCGTTTCGTGGTGTAAATTACTGACTCTCATATTCTGTAGCGGCACTCCTTTGGAGTATTGAATGTCATAGATTTTATTATACATGAGGTTGTTTCTGGCTATATATGCCCATACGTCCCGGTAACTCCAATCGTATATGGGATAAAAAATATATTTCTGTTCTTTGGTAGATATAATCTTCCCCCAAGTCTCGCCATTGTACATGGCATATTGTGTTAGAGCAGCCCTCCTTGATGGTGATTCTTCGCACCTTACTCCTCCAATGTTACAGGCGCTCTTCCCTGCGAATTCTTTCTGGATAATTTTATCGAATAGGTCATAAAATCTTTTTGTGCCGTAGACGTTTTCTTTAATTGCTATAGACTCTTTTTCGCGCATCCACTTTTCGCCGGGCTTCCATAGCTCCCTGAACCCTTCCTGAAAATTAGAAGAGTTGAACATCTCCATGTGGATCTGCATCCAGTACGGCTTTACATCGTCCCGATAAAAAAGGCTTCGCTGGTAGTCTATGGTGGCTTGCCATTCAGCTTCTTGATCGATAAAGAGAAGATTTACCGGCAGCCGGTTCTTCTCCCTGGCTACTTGCAAAGCAAGGTTGAAACAAACGGTACTGTCCTTTCCGCCTGATGAGCTTACAACTACTTCTTCAAACTCGTCGTAAAGCCACCGTATTCGTTCCAACGCCGCCTCAAGGACGTTTTTTTCGAGATAATACCGCAACTCATTCCCCCATAAGCTCCAGCAATTCTTTAACAGTGAAGGCTGACTCCTCCATACATTCGGGGCAGGTAATATTTATCTCGACATGACCGAACTCGTCAATTTTTTCAAGGTTTGCGGTATAGTCTGCGGTATCAACTTTTATCTTCTGCGGCACGTCAAACTTTATGGAAACGCCGTCGAGGTCTACGCTGCTCATGTCTTTGGTGAACAGCGCATAGCTGGCTTCGGTCAAGGAGCCATAACGAGCATTGAGCCTGAGCAGCTTGATCTTCGCTTCTTGAATGTTATCGGCGAAAATGTACGCCGTGGGAAGCTGCGGAATGATATAGCCTCTGGATTCAAGCAAGGCAAGGGCAGGTTTCCTGCCATGGCCGTCCATGACATACTTCGTTCCGCTGTCATTCCAGACAAAAAAGGGGTAGCTCCATCCATGCTTCAATATGGATGCCGCCTGATTTTCAATATCTTCTTCGGTACGCTCTTTTAATTCTCCCTGCAAATCCACAAGGTTCCGGTAATCTTCAAATCCGGCGCCGGTACAGGCTATCTTAATTTCAGGCATTGCTCAGTTCCTTTATTTTCTGGTTGATCAGGAAATTGACATCGCTTTTCCTGACGGTTAATACCTTCCCGCAGTGTTTGCAGGTAATCTGCATGGTTTCTACCTCAAGTTCTTTCTTGTCATGCTCTTTCTCCGTTGCCTTTTCAATGTCTTCATGGGTAACAGCCGATATATCAATGATTGGATCCAATGTTGGCTCAAAGCCTGTTTCCGGCTCTTCAATGTCCGGCGGCCCGGTTTCTTCTTCTTCGCCGATGTCCACGGGGATTATCTCGCTGATATTGCCAAGAAGGGGATCGAGTTCTCCAATGGCGTCGGTTTCGGTTATTCTCAGCGGTATGCCGGTGTATTCGCTGACCGCAAGGTCTTTGGTAAAGTCTTCAAACCCAGTTTGTGTAATTGTCCCGTACTCGGAATTGAGCTTTAACAGCTTTACCTTGGCTTCTGCTAAATCTCTTGCTTCAATGTAGACGCAGGGAATGGGCGGGATTACCCACAACGCCCCGTCGTCTCTCAGTTTGCCGTTCTCGTCAATCCAGTACCCGGTTTGCTCCATCATTGAAAGCGCAAGAAGCCGGCCATGCCCGTCTATGGCGTAAATAACTCCCTTGTGCTCCCAAACAAATATCGGGAATGAAAACCCATGCAGAATAAGGGATGTTATCATTCCCTCAATGTCGTCCATTGTCCGCGTTTTGAGACTGCCCTGTAGGTTCTTAATTGTTTTATAATCGATTAAGTCAGAGCCTTCGCAGGTTATTCTAAGTTCCATTCCCCCTCCCGGTATCGGCTATCACACGCGCTCGAAATCAAGTATCTTCATTGTCTTCGCGGCGCGTTTCGGGTTTAATTCATTGGCATAACAAACCGCACCAATTTTTTTACATGCCTTTGCCGTAGCTCCTGTACCAACACAACAATCGAAAACGCTTTTAGGTATATTAGGAAGCGAAGATAGTACAGCAATAGGCGTATCGAAACAGTTCATACCAGCGGGGCTTTTACCAGGAACAGCACCCCAACACAAAAGAATATTCGGAAGTTTTTTAGAACCGTATACTTTTTCATATCTTGCCGATGGTTCTCCGAATACCTTAACTAAGTCATTTTCGAAACGTATCCCGGTTTCTATGAACAGTGGACCGCAGACATGGCGCTCATACAAAAACTTAATTCTCTCTAGGAACCGGAACCAGTCTACGTTATGGCCTTTCTGTTCATTCATTGTTCTCCAATACTTGAGGTTTCCAAGACCCCAAGGTGGATCCGAGAAAAGGCAATCCGCCTTCTCACCCTTAAAAAGATCATCGAGATCATCGATCATGATGTCGCGTGTTGAGATTCTATGTCCCATAATTCCCCTCCAGTATTACAGTCGCAGTAAATCAGCCCTCGTGCATGGTCTTATCAGCGTCCGGTTTATGAGTACCGTTACGTCCAGCGGCCAGCCCATAGTCCAGTATTTGAACTCCCCCACATTGAGCATCATGTAGGGTTTCTTCCAAAACCACTCGACATAGCCGTAGTCCCGTATTGCCTGGGCAACGATAGCAAACGATGTATTGCCATTCCATGACCTGCGGAGGCAATACTGGTGCGGGTTCGCCTCAGCTTTCGCGGTTGTATACCACTGTAGCCGCAACGCTTCCCTTACCATGTCGAGAGTGGCCGCGGGAATGTCGCGGTTCTCCTGCGCCATTTTCCCCATCGCCGCAAGTTCGCGCTCGTATTCCTTGTGCTTACCATCATAGAACGCCCGGTATTTTTCGTAAAGTACCTCGGGGCTTAAATCTACGATCTCATCTGCCGTCGGTTCGGGGTATCCGAAAAGGTCTGTTTGCATTATACCTTGCCTCCCCAAAACCGCCTGACAACATCACGGGTTACCAAGTCTACAAAACTTGCTTTAGTATCACCTTGAAGATTATATTCCTTAATTATCTTTAGTGCAAGCTTTTTCGTAACCGGATGTTTACCTCCCAACATACTTATATATGGCGCCGTAACACCAAGCCGATTTGCCATTTCTTCCTGGCTTTCCTCGTGTTCAAACCTAAGCCGACGAAGAAATTTTCCTACTCCCGTCAGCTTATTGTTTGTTGAATTCATCAAATTACCTCCTGATATATAATATATACTTCTGTCCAAACGTTTGGATAGAATTACGCTTAGACACTATTACGCTCCTTCTGATGGTCAGAGAACCAAACAATCATTTCACGGCGCATTGACGACATAAGACAATCCAGTTTGTCACGCTCTCTGCAAATGTCTGAGATAAAGCCTTCGTACTTTACAAGCAAACCGCCAATAGCTTCCGGTAAAACCTTCTCCGACTCGTATTCCAGTAACCGTTTCATCTGCCCTCCCTATTTCTATCCAAACGTTTGGATAGAAATTCACTCCTTGCCGAATCAATAACCGCTCCCATTATACAGACAGGTAATGAAAGAGCGATGGCGTTATCAGCCTCGTTGTATGAGTACCCTTTGGCAACCAACTCTTCCCTCAGAGAGACAAGTGGCCAGTTCACTTTTTCAATCAGTTTCTCGTCATTGATTATACAACAGTACATATTTACCTCCTTAAATTAGTCGTTTTTGTCGGTATGAGTTCACTCATTTTTTCAAAGATTGTTTTTTCGCACTTGGGGGATAAATCAAGCGCATTAGCTACAGTTTCAAACGCCCNCCCGCCACTGGGCTTCTTTTTGATTTTTATTTTTGGGTCGAGTTGTTTCTGTGTGTCAATTACGGAACCGCATAAATCGCACTTGCAAATCGTTGTTTTCATATCTTCCTCCTTAAATTAGTTCCGAATTGTCGTGAATATTGCCAATGACTTCGAAACTAATAAATAAACGTAGCAAGCTGTTTATTGACTGATAGCCCATAGTTTCAGGACAACAAACACCCCATTCACATTCACTGGTTTGATAGATTATTTTTCCACGGTGGGTTATTCCGGCATAGTCAAATTGAACAATATCCTCCTCGAAAATTTTCACGCCGTTTTTGTCTTCCAAGCCCATGTACTCGCCTACTGTTTCGGGGATAACGAAATGAAATAATAATCCTCCGCCCGATGGGTCTTTTGTTGTTATTCTCGGATTGTCAGCGGCGTCAAGAGTAAACCCGCCAACTCTCCATTCGCCCGTCTTCTCATCTTTTCCCCTGTATAAATGCTCTCTCATTGTTTCCCCTCCTTTCCTTTTATCCAACTGAGAATGTCATCGCGTTTTATCGTTCCGCCCTCGTACGGCATCGGCGCGATAAACTCAAACTTAAATTCTTGGTGATGCCTTTCTGCGAATTCCTGCCCGGCAAAAATCGACAGGATATTAAGCGCAAAGTCAGCCGGTCCAGAACCGCCGTAACCCCACTCAAAACCGTCAGGGCTATGGTATGTGATCCTGCGTGGTACGTTTGTGTGTATTCCGTCCTCATCACGGGAACATACAATGTCCTCGTTCCAGTTCTCAATCTTGTTTACTTTCATAAATTCAAATTCTCCTTGTTGAATATGAATCGCCCTGCATACCGGGCCGATACCTAATATCACTGATAAAGGGTTTGTCAATCTTCTTTTGCACTTACGGCAAATTACCACTTTTCCTCTTCCTCTTCTTCCTCATCGTTGTCTTCGTACTCGATTATTTTCTCTTCAAGGATTCCTTCTTCGATGAGATGATCATAAAACTCGTTATCTAATAACTGAACGCCACGAAAGTCTAAAATTAGACTAACCGCTCTCTCGGCGGTAAGACCAATTAAGGCGTTATACATTTCCTCTTGCTTTTTCGTCATTCGCTCCTCCTTGCTTCCTCAGCACAGTCTTTGCATATGTCTTCGTCGTCAACGACCGTCCAGCCTCCGCACTCATAGCAGTAATAACCGCCGCATTGCGGACACTCTATGCCGTCGTGATCTGTCGGTTCGGTAGGATCAAGGTTTATTTCCTTGCCGCACATTCCGCACTCTATCATTCGCTCCTCCTCTTCATGGGTAAAACTCGTCTTCTGTGCAGAGCTTTAACTTCTCGCAGAATAATCGGGCGAGTACTTCCCTTATCTCAGCTCTCGCCTCAGCAACATAGTCGGTAGTCCACTCTATCTTTGCTCCTGCCGGCTTCAACTTTAAAATCATCTCGAAAACGGTATTGTCTACGATGTCCCATTGCTCCATCTTTGCGCGCTCCTCTGTCACTTTATCCTCCTTGCCTTACATTTAATTTCTCTGTAGTGGACATCGAAATCCCAAACATTTTCACTTTTTGAAAATATCTGGCGTTCTCTGGTTGCCATGTTTTTATAATGGGTATTTATAAAATCCTTAGCCTGTACTGGATTATCGGCCTCAACAGTAACGGTCCCGCTGAATATAAATAATGTTTCCACTTTGTATTTCATGCTACGCCTTCCTTACCCTGCCAGTTATTTTCTCAGGGTGTCCATCAAAATCCCAATCGCAGTCTTCGTCATTGAGGGTGGTGTGAACATTCCCACCGATGACCAGTCCGCAATGCTTGTGAACAAATTCCTTAGCTTGAGCTGGGCTATCTGCTTCAATTGTAAAGGTTCCGTTGAATATAAATCTCGTCGGTACTTCGTATTTCATGCTCCCTCCTTCGGCTATCTGGGGCTTATCCCCTGATCTGCCATTTGATCTCTTGCTTTTTCGATAACGTTGATCATTCCCTGCGTTTCAGCTTTATCTGCTGCGCAGTTAGCTTCGCCGTCCCATGTGATCGTGATCCGCTTGAAGAACTGCGCTAAATCCCATGCCTCGCCTTCGTTAAGAGTGATAGTTATACTCTTTTTCATTCCGCCTCCAATCTTTCAATCTGCCTTTTCTTGGCAAGTTTCAATCCGTGCTGTAACCTTTGGTCTTTTTTAATATCCTCAAGTTCCAGTCCAAGAGCGTCTAATGTGCTGTCAATGCAACGAGAGATAACATATTCATGGTTGGCGAGTTCGTAATCGAACATTTCAAGGATAAACCCTTCGCCTGTAGTGTCTGTGGCTATCGCGTCCTGCATTTCCTTAACATGCCTTCTCAATATTTCATTGAGACGCGGCGCATCAGTGCGGAGATAAAACCCTCCGGTATTGCTAAAACCGTATACCTTGTCGGTGTCGTTGGGCGACAATCCAAGCTTTGCCATGCCTTCCTCAAACTGCTTGTCGCTGAAAGCAAATTGCATGGGGAAATCGTTAAATTCTTTCTGGTGTCTGTCTTTCAATACCTTGTAAATATTGCTCATTTAGTCTCCTCCTTCCTCTGTTTAATGGTGCAAGTCAACCATGACCGCATACCAATCTTTTCCAGCGTCATCTTCCGGGACTTCCGCAGGTATGCTCCAATCGTTATTCGTGATATTGAAAAACGGCATTTCGTCACCGCACAATTCACACAAGATATATCCCAGCCTGCTGTAATACTCAATTGCTGTCATTTTGCTTGCCACCTTATTTCCAAAAATCGCTGTCAGCATCTACAATCTTGATCTTTGTAGTTAATCCCTTAACACAAAGACTAAGCATAGATACAAATACGCTGGCAGCTAATACATTAACACCTTCTTTGAAACAGCACCAAAGTTCATCTTTGTCCCAATAGAACTTAAAACTGCTTTCTGAAAAATGTTTCCTTGCAGCGTCCCTTGCCTGCTGTATTATCGTTACGCTGTTTGCTTTTACTTTGTTCATTTTCTCTCTCCTTTGGTTGTCGTAACAACCTATTTATTTTTTATAAGATAATTTTTTATTTATCTTATACTTTAAATATAACCTAGTTGTTATAATATGTCAAGTGTTTTTAAAAAATATTTTATCTTTTTTTAAATATTTTTTATCTTTTATGGTAACATTTGTTAAGTAATTTAAATGGCGCGTAACGGGTGATTATAAATCTATTTTCTCCTCTGTTTGCATATTTTCAGCGTCAATATAAAATACCGCCCTTTTTTAGAAGGCGGTACTCCTTTTAATGGTATGTATTTTTTGATTGATACATGGTTATCGGGCCTGATATTCAGCCTTCTCAACGCACCTCTAAAACGATACATTGAGGAAGGCGGCTAATTGACTGGTCGTCTTCGTCATAATGTAAATATCTCGCAAATATATTGCACCATGGCTCTGGCACTTCCTGTCCGTCGCCATATCTGCGATTCCTTGTAGTTGCACAAAAGCCGCATTTCGCTCCGTCATTCTTTATTTCAAGTAATAACTTTGCCATTTACTTCCCCCTAATACCGAAAATCCGTAAAGTGAATAATCGCCATTTTACCGGGTTGGTAATTACCGTTATAAAACCACTGGTAAAAACTTTGCAAATCACAAAACCCATCATTTTTAGCAAGGGTCTTGAATATTGATGCTGGGTTTTTATGCCCTATCGCAAATATTCTATCAATGTTAAAATCTAAATCCTGTACACTCACAATCCGTTTCACGCAAAAAACTTTATGGGTGCTGCCCTTCTGGTACGGTTTTCCTTCCCATGTGAACAGAGCTACTTCCTTACCTTCAAAGCGTTTCCAAAAATCATAATTCACCCGGATAGTGTGTATCTTGCCTTTCTTTGGGTCTGATTTTTCAAAATCGACAAATCTTTTATCAAATGCAATATGCTTCATACCTCAATCCTTTTTCTTGAATTAGATTTATTATTATTTTGTTCCTTAGAGGTTGCCCATCGACAATTAGATGATTCATAATTACCATCATTATTTATACGATCTATGCTTAAATTTGTTTTATATCCATGAGACAATGCCCAGTCATGGAAAATTGGAAATTCAAGCCATGATAAACAAATAGTAATGCCACGTCCACCATATCTATGATATGCTCTATGTCTTTTATTAAAACATCTAGCCCTCATTCCAAGCCAAATACTATAGAGCCGATCTTTTTTATTTCCCATTCCGTGTGTTGTACTAATTGCCGCCATAGTCTTTTTTCTTAAACACCCACAGCTTTTTACTTTTCCTGTTCTTAGATTTCTACTGTCTACTATGGTCATATTTCCACAATCACATAAGCAATCCCACATTGTTTTCCCAACAAACGATTTATTTCTTGAGACAACTGTTAAATTAAAATACTGTCTCCCAGTTAAATCTATAAACTTCATTTATGCCTCCCCTTATACAAATCGTTTCCTGCGGCGTTCACAAATCGCGGATTAAAAGCGATGTGCTTCATGGCTCCTCCTTCAAGCGTCTGGTTATCCAGTCTGTTATCTCTGACTTGGTAGATACGCCAAAAAAATTTTTGTCCGTCCCGCAGCGGATCATCGTCTGATACCCGTTTCCTACGGCTTGGCGGCCTCTAAATACTTCGTCCAGTACTTCTTTGGTTGTGCTGGCATCTTCAATCTCTGAAAGGAATACGCGCTCTACTCCTTCCGACTTGTTCAAAACCTTAATTTGTACCCTCATTACTTGTTCCCTTCTTCCAAGAATTTTCCGTCCTTGAGAATATAAAATGTGTCCGGCTTAATTCTCTTGCCGTCTACTCTCGCGGATTTTACTGTTTTAATTTTCCAGTCGCCTTTTTTATCTTGTTTCCATTCAGCTAACACGATATAACAGCCTAACGCGCCCGATGCCTTGCCTTCGATTCCCATAGACAGCGC
>JGI24698J34947_10000979_pt1 | contig 14614 bp, 13 predicted proteins | sample TergutMp193P3_FD_34947 | JGI IMG/M metagenome (IMG submission 34947) | reverse complement strand
TATACGCCTTAACATTATTGACCAAATCGTCAGCGATCATAGCGGTTACTTTCATACGATAGATTATACGATACGCTTTCGTATATGTCAAGGCCCCAAAAGTGGGTCAAAATGACTCACTTTTCCCATACGGGGCTTTTTTCTCAAAAAAAAAGCAAAAAAAGTGCGATTTTTTTAATACCTACTTGACATATCTGTAAAAAAGGTATATATTTTAATACATACTAAGTCTATATATTTAATAGGCTATACTATGGAGGTACATGAAATGAAGAAAAACACTACTATCATTTTGATGGTTATGGCGGCATTGGCGATGGGAATTGGGCTGACGGCCTGCGGGAAGTCCGCGAAAACGGGAAAGCCCTTTCGTATAGGTATTTCATCGGGACTGTCGACTTTTGTCAGTATCGCGGACAACAAGGGATACTTCAAAGAATACGGCGTAAACGTCGCTTTGGAAAATGTGCCGGACGCCAATCCGGCGTTAAACGCTATACAGCTTGGCAAGCTGGATATAAATACCGTCGCGCTGTGCCCCACGCTCAGCCAAATCGCGCAGGGCGCGGACTTTACCATTTTCGGCGGCACGCGTTCGGAGGGCGGCGAAATTATTACCAGGCCGGAAAACAAGGATAATTTCAAAGATATTACCAGTCTGAAGGGCGCGAAAATCGCGGTGATTTATCTTGACACGGCGGATTACAACACGCGCAAGCTGTTACGCGAAAAGGGTATAAATCCGGACAGCGACATTGAATATATCCAGGTGGATTCTTACCCTTCGGTGACGGAGGCGGTTAAAAAAGGGACGGTAGACTACGGCGTTACCATTTCTGAGATGGCGCGGATCGCCGAGGAACAGGGGCTGGTGTCGGTTCAAAAAGTGGCGGATTTAGTGCCATATTATGTGTGCTGCCGCCAGGTCGCGCTGACAAAGCATATTAAGGAAAACCGCGCCGCCTATGTCAATTATCTTAAGGCGCAAATTAAAGGGTATAAGTTCTTTAAAGAACATCAGCAGGAAACCGTCGCGCTGTTTTCTCAGCTGACCGGCCAGCCTCAGGATTATTATGTCACCAACGTATTCGGCAAAGACGCGCCGCTTTTAAGCCCCGAGCCCGCCACAAAAAAAGTGAAGGATTTTTACGAGCTTTTAAGGGCGGAAGGCGTGTTGAAAACCAATGTTGATATAAGCTCGCATCTTGACAGCAGTTTGTTCCGCGACGCGATTGAGGCGATCCGCGCGGAGTTTCCGAATGATTCGGCATACGAAGCGCTTTACGCGGAGTTTAACGCGAATAATTAAGATGGCGAGGTTTCTATGAATTTAGACCAATTTGAGTGCGCTTCCCGCGAAAACCGTTTGGGTTCCATTTCCGGCTACGCGGGAACGCTCAAAGATCTGGTTGGCAAAGCCTGCGGCGGATGCCTGGAAAATAAAAACCGCTGTTTTAACACAGCGAGACAATGCGCCCACTTTGACGCGGTGGATCAGCTGTCGGTCGTGGAGGGGGCGGTGGTCATCGATCACGCCCCCGGCGGCTGCTCGACGGGACATCTTATGTGGAACTCCTTTGGGCGGCGGATAGCCCCGATGGTCGGCAAAACGCCGAAAAACGTGGTCGTGATCGCCACGAACATGAACGAGGGCGACACGGTGTTCGGGTCGGTTGAAAAGTTACGGCAGGCGATATTGTTCGCGAACGAGCGCCATCGCCCGAAAGTTATATTTGTCGCGGGAAGCTGCGTGTCCGCGATTATCGCGGAGGATATTCAAAATGTCATTGAAAGGCTGCAGGACGAGTTAAACGTCCCCATCGCGTTTGCCAGTTGTGAGGGTATACGCTCCAAAATGTGGTCGTCCGGCTTCGACGCGGCGCAGCACGCCATAGTCAAGGCGCTTTTGAAAGCGCCAAAAGAAAAAAGCAATACCGTTAATTTTATTATCTTTTGGCCGACCATACGCCCCTTTTTAGACCCCGCGCTCGCGGCGTTGGGGCTTGAGCCGCTGTTTCTCAGCGGATTTGCCGCGCCGGACGACTACGCGCGGGCGTCGCAGTCGGTCGCCACGGTCGGGCAGTGCGGCGTATTGGCCTCCTATCTCGGAGGCGCTCTGGAAGAAAAGTATAAAGTGCCGTTTATCCGCGAGCATTTCCCCTACGGCATTAACGGATTTGAATCGTGGTACCGGCGGATAGCCGCCCTGGTCGGCAAACAAACTGAAGCCGAGGGCTACATAAAATCGCAGCGTGAAAAATATATGCCTGAAATCGAAAGCCTGCGAAAAAGACTCTCGGGAAAAAAAGCGATTGTCGCCTTAGGCCCCGGCATGGCGTTTGAGCTGATAAAAATATTACGCGATTTGGGTTTGGACGTTGTTCATACGGTCGGATACCATTTTGACCCGATATTGGACGGCGGCGCGCCTGAAAACAGCCCGGTAACCGTTTACGCGAAAGACGCGGAGGATTTGGACGTTTCCATCAGCGACGCGCAGCAGCATGAGTTTTACAAAATAGTTAAAAAATATCAGCCGGATATTATTGTGACCAGAGGGCATGGCTCCGGCATATGGGCGGCGCGGCTTGGGGCCGCTCCGGTCGTATACGGGCCGTCAGCGTACAACCTTTACGCCTATGCCGGGCTGATAGGGTTGGGACATCAAATTCTTGACGAGATTGGCAACGGAAATATGATAAGGCTGGTAAAGAAACATTATCACAGCCCCTTCACGGCGAAATTTGAGGCGAAGGACACATTCGCGTATTTGGAATAGGAGACGGAGCATGGCTGAATTTTTGGAAAAACAGCGTTCGGGCTGCGCGTTTGGGGCGTTCTATACCGCGCTTGCCATAAAAAACGTACTGCCGCTGGCGCACGCGGGCCCCGGATGCGTGCATGAAGCGCTTATTTTTTTGGGCGCCAAAAACGGAGGGCAGGGGCCGTATACCTATTCCGAGCCGATCATTCCCAGCACGAATTTTACCGAGTCGGACGTGGTGTTTGGCGGCGTGGAGAAACTCGCCGAGACCATAAAGCACTCGCTCGAAAACTTCAAAACGGAAATGATAATGATTTTTTCCGGCTGTACTCCGGCGATTGTGGGGGACGATGTCGAAGAAGTGACGGGGCGGTTTGAGGACGCGGATATTCCTGTTTTGGCGGTGGAAACGGCGGGGTTCAAAGGCAATAACATTTACGGCCATCATCAGGTACTCCGCGCGCTGATAGAGAAGTATGTGAAGCCCACTAATGAGATCGACGAACAACAGGTGAATGTTTGGGGCATAATTCCCTTTCAAGACCCGTTTTGGGACGGTACCTATGACGCGGTGGAAAAACTCTTGAAGTCCGTGGGGTTAAAGCCGAATATCATTTACGGAAACCGTCCGGGGCTTGAAAACGCGAGAAAAATTCCCTCGGCGAAATTTAACCTCGTGCTGTCGCCGTGGTGGGACAGGGAAATCGCGGAACTTTTAGAAGATAAATTTAACACGCCTTATTTCGTGTACCCTAACATTCCAATCGGCGCGCTTGAAACCGCAAAATTTCTGCGCGCGCTGGCGGCTTACGCGAAGCTTGACGAAACGCTGGTAAACAAGGCGATTCAAGAGGGCGAGGACAAATATTTCTATTACTTTAACCGCCTGATGAACTGGTATTATGAGTTCAGCGTCGCGCCCAAAAGATTCTATATTATTGGCAACAGCCCGCTCTCAACCGGAATTGCCAAATACCTGGTGAACGAGTTGGGCCTTGTACCCGTAAAAGCCTATATCACCGACAATGCGCCGGAAGAACGCCAGCAGGAAATCGCGCGTGAATTTCAGGCGTTTGACGGCGGCCTTTCGGCGGAGGTTGTCTTTACGGCGGACGGCGGCCTGCCGGAAGCGCAAATCACCAAAGAAGTAACGGAAAACCAATGGCGGCATCCGGCGTATATATTGGGGAGTTATTGGGACGCGACCTGGGCGAAGGCGATAAACGCGCCGTTTCTTCCGGTATCAACGCCCATGGGCGACTGTATCATCGCCAACAAGACCTATTTTGGCTACGACGGGGCGCTGGCGCTGTTTGAAGATTTTTTCAGCGCGCTTGATATTTGAGGATCGATGAAAGGGTAACGCTATGTTCAAGTTAAGAAATATTATCGCCAATTTGCTTTTTGTGTCGCTTTTCGCGAGCGTCTTGACGCCGTCTGTGGCGGGAACGGCAAACGCGGCGGTATTTTTGGCGGTACTGGCCGCGGCGCACGCGGGATTTCTTGCCGCCATGATTCGCGGCAAAAGCGCGGCGGGCGCGGATATCGCGGTGATCGTGTACGCGCTGTTATTGTTATGGGAGATAACCACCGCAAAATTGGGACTGTTCAACCAGATTATGTTTCCGCCGCCGGAAAATGTATTTCACGTTTTTCAAACGCATACGGGCATGATGGCGGCGGGATTCGCGGCTTCCATGCTGCGTTTGACCATAGGGTTCGCCAGCGCGGTCGCCGCCGCCATTTTATTGGGGATATTGATCGGCTGGGTTCCGGCGCTGAAAAACAGCCTGTTCCCCATTGTCAAGGTTGTGGCGCCTATTCCGCCTTTGGTATATACGGCGTATGTGATCGGCATTATGCCGTCTTTCCGCTCAGCCGCCGTGTTCATAATATTTTTGGGGGTGTTTTTCCCGAATTTAATCGGCATCATCATGGCGGTGGGCGGCATAGACAAAAATATTACCGACAGCGCGAAATCCCTGAACGTAAACAGATTTACCATGCTGTACAAAATACTTCTGCCCTATATGATTCCGGCAATCGTCAACAATCTGTCGCTCGGCGTAACGTTCGCGTTTATGACGCTTACCGTCGCCGAACTGTTTGGAGCGACTACGGGAATGGGGTATTTTGTATCGCGGTTCGCCGCCTTTGGCAATTACACCTATGTGCTCGCCGGAATCGTTTTGATCGGCGCCACGATCACGCTGCTCAACGTATTGATCAACATCGTAAAACGAAAAATGATCCGCTGGGTCGAATAAAGGAGGTTTTTATTTATGGCAATCGCTCAAAATCTTACGGAGCTCATCGGCAAAACCCCATTGCTTAAGCTGAACAACTATGGCGCGGCAAAAGGTGTTATGGGTAATTTGATAGCAAAATTGGAATATTTTAACCCGCTGGGCAGCGTTAAGGACAGGATCGCCCACGCCATGATCGCTGACGCGGAAGAAAAGGGGCTTATTACGAAGGATACGGTGATCATTGAGCCCACCAGCGGCAACACGGGAATTGGGCTCGCTTTTGTGGCGGCGGCAAAGGGGTACAAAATCACCCTGGTCATGCCCGATACCATGAGCGTCGAGCGCCGCAGTTTATTGACGGCGCTGGGCGCGTCATTGGTGCTGACGCCCGGCGCGGACGGAATGAAAGGGGCGATTCGCAAAGCGGAGGAGTTGGCGGAGCAAATACCCTCGTCGTTTATCCCTCAGCAGTTCAACAATCCGGCAAACCCGCAAAAGCATTATGAGACAACGGGGGTGGAGATATGGGAAGAAACCAACGGAAGCCTCGCGGTATTTGTCGCGGGAGTCGGAACCGGCGGAACGGTCAGCGGCGCCGGAAAATTTTTGAAAGAGCAGTCCCCCGCGGTTAAGGTCATCGCCGTGGAGCCCTTTGATTCTCCGGTCTTGTCGGGCGGCAAGCCGGGGCCGCATAAAATTCAGGGAATCGGCGCGGGATTTGTTCCCAATGTATACGACCGAAGCGTTGTGGACGACATATTCCGCGTGAAAAATGAGGACGCGTTTGAAGCGGCGCGGGACGCGGCAAAATTAGAGGGGCTGCTGGTGGGAATATCGTCGGGGGCCGCCCTGTTCGCGGCGGCGCACATAGCGAAACAAGAGGAATACAGAGGCAAGAATATCGTGGTGGTATTGCCTGATACCGGCGAACGCTACCTGTCAACGCCGCTGTTTCTGAGAGGGTGACGATCAAATGAGCAAAATCGAATTAAAGCATATAACCTTCGCCTATGAGAGCGGCAACGAAACCCATACCGCGCTTGACGATGTTTCGCTATCCATTAAAGAAGGCGAATTTGTATGTATCATCGGCTCCTCGGGCTGCGGAAAGAGCACGCTCTTAAGCCTGGTTGCCGGACTTCATCAGGCGACGGAAGGCGAAGCCCTGATTGACGGGAAACCCATCGAAGGCCCGGGCAAAGACCGGTGCGTGGTTTTTCAGCACTACTCGCTTTTTTCGTGGATGAACGCCCAAAAAAATATTGTGTTTGGCATGGAACAGACAAAAAGGTGGGACGCGAAAGAGATGTCTAAGCGCGCGTCGGACTACTTAAAGCGCGTTGGGCTGGCGGATTACGCCGATAAGTTTCCCAATCACCTTTCAGGAGGAATGCGCCAGCGTGTGGCAATCGCGCGGGCGCTCGCCGCGGACCCCGATATTCTGCTCATGGACGAGCCGTTTGGCGCTATTGATACCAAGAACCGCATGGATTTGCAGGAATTACTGCTCAGTCTGTGTTCAAAAGAAGAAAAACAAAAAACCGTCGTTTTCGTGACGCATGATATTGACGAGGCGATACTGCTCGCCGACCGGATCGTGTTTATGGAGCCCAAGCGTATCAAAGAAGAAATAGCGATACCGTTTGGCAGAAACAGAAACCGCAAGGAAATTGTATCGTCTGATGAATATACTACGCTAAGGAGACATCTGGTAAGCCTGTTTTACGCGGAGTTAACCGATCAGGTAGGCGGGGAAGAGGTTGTGTTATGAAAAAATTGCGCAGCCTGCCCAATCTGCTGTTTCTCCTGCTGGCCGCGTCGTTATTTTTGCCGGGCGCGAAGCAGGCGGCGCATTGGGCGGCGTTCCTTGCTGTTATCATAATGTTTGAAATATATTATTTAATAATAACATTTGCCACGGAGGAAAATTTTTCCGGCGCGTTTGCGATAACGTACGGCTTTTTTATTTTTTGGGAAGTTGCCACCAGGGTTTTGGGCGCGGGCAACCCTATTCTTGTCCCGCCGCCAGAAAATGTATTTCAGATATTTGTGGATAATTGGAAACTGATGGGGAGCGGCCTGGTTAATTCGTTGTTTTTACTGACCTGCGGTTTTTGGACGGGGATCATTGCGGCGGTGTTTTTGGGCTTGGTTATAGGCTGGATACCGCGCCTTCGCGGGGCGATATTTCCCATTGTTAAGGTAATCAGCCCGATACCGCCGTTAATATATGTCCCCTATGTTATCGCCGTAATGCCGACATTTTACGCGGCTTCGATTTTTGTGCTGTTTTTGGGCGTGTTTTGGCCCATGCTGATGAATGTAATCAACCGCGTAAGCGAGATGGATAAGAGAATTATCGACTGCGCGAGGGCGCTCAACGTGAGCACGCCGACCATGTTGTTTAAGATCGTACTGCCTTACTGCGCTCCCGGAATATTGGGAGGATTGTCGATCAGCATTTCTATATCGTTCATGATATTAACTATGGCGGAAATAATCGGCGTGGGTTCGGGCATTGGCTATTTTGTGAACAGAAGCGCGGCAAATAGCGAATATGTAAAGGTCATTGCCGGAATAATCCTGATAAGTTTTACCGTGACCTGCCTCAACGGGCTGGTAAATTTGGCAAAAAAGAGGTTTTTGAAGTGGATATAACGCTTGACATATACGCATAAAAAGCGTATGGTTAAGTAATACATATTAAACATATATGTTTAATATAGACATTTTATTACAGGGGTATTTGGTATGGCAAAGAAAATCAAACAGATTGCGGTTTACGGCAAGGGCGGAATCGGCAAATCTACGACAACGTCCAATCTCAGCGCGGCGCTGTCCTCGCTCGGGTTTAAGGTTATGCAGTTTGGGTGCGACCCCAAAGCGGACTCGACCAACACATTGCGGGACGGATCCTACATACCGACCGTGCTTGACACGCTGCGCGAAAAAGGCACGGTCAAGGCGGCGGACGTTATCTTTCAGGGGTTTAACGGCATTTATTGCGTGGAGGCGGGCGGCCCCGCGCCCGGCGTGGGCTGCGCGGGTCGCGGAATCATCACGGCGGTGGAGCTGTTCAAACAGCAAAAAGCCTTTGAACAGCTTGATCTCGATTACGTGATCTACGACGTTCTCGGCGACGTGGTATGCGGCGGCTTTGCCATGCCTATCCGCGAGGGTATCGCCCAGCACGTTTTTACGGTTTCCTCGTCGGATTTTATGAGCGTTTACGCGTCCAACAACCTCTTTAAGGGAATCAAAAAGTATTCCAACGCGGGCGGCGCGCTGCTCGGCGGGATTATCGCCAATTCAATGAACGCGGGCTACTCAAAAGATATTGTGGACGATTTCGCGCAGCGTACCCAGACGCGGATAATGCAGTACGTGCCGCGCTCCATTACGGTTACCCAGTGCGAGCTCAAGGGAAAAACGGTGATCGAAGCCGCCCCCGACAGCGAGCAGGCGCGCGTGTATAAAACGCTTGCCGAGCGGATTGCGGCGCACGAAGAATCCAAAACGCCGTCCCCCCTTGAGCTGGCGGAACTGAAAGAGTGGGCGGCAAAATGGTCGGACAAATTGCTTGAACTGGAAACCGGCGTGGTCGACGACAAATCCGCCGGAATTTAACGATAGAGAGAAAAGGGGCAGGCATGATTAAAGCGGCTAACAAACTTACCGATCTGATCGGTAATACGCCACTGCTCAAGGCGTCAAATTTTATTGAAGGCAAGCGGGTAAAGGCGGAGATTTATTTCAAGCTGGAATATTTCAACCCCCTCGGCTCGGTAAAAGACCGGATCGCCTACGCGATGATCCGCGAGGCGGAAGATGCGGGGCGCATAAAGCCCGGCGATACGATTATCGAGCCGACCAGCGGCAACACGGGCGTGGGAATCGCCTTTGTGGCGGCGGTCAGGGGTTACCAGACCATTCTCACCATGCCCGACACCATGAGCGTGGAGCGGCGGAACCTGCTCAAGGCGCTCGGCGCGACCATTGTGCTGACGCCCGGCGCGGACGGCATGAAGGGCGCGGCGCGAAAAGCGGAGGAGATTGCCGCGCAGACCGGCGGCTTTATTCTGCAGCAGTTTGAGAATCCGGCGAATCCCGCCATTCACCATAAAACCACCGCCGAAGAAATTTGGCGCGACACCGGCGGAGAAGTGGATATGGTCGTCGCGGGCGTTGGCACGGGCGGGACGGTTTCGGGCGTGGGGGAAAACTTAAAAGCGAAAAAAAAAGACATAACCATTGTCGCCGTCGAGCCTTTTGAAAGCCCCGTCCTTTCGGGGGGAACTCCGGCGCCGCATAAGATACAGGGCATTGGCGCCGGCTTTGTGCCCAGGGTGTTTAAGCGCGAAGTTGTCGATGAAATTTACACCGTGAAAAGTATTGAGGCGATTGAAACCTCGCGCGAACTGGGGCGAAAAGAGGGCCTGCTGGTGGGCATTTCCTCCGGCGCCGCCGCCTTCGCCGCGCTGCAGATCGCCAAACGCGCCGAGAACGCGGATAAAAAAATAGTCGCGGTACTGCCCGATACGGGCGAGCGTTACCTGTCAACGATTCTGTATGATTATACGGCTTTGCAGGGAGGGGAACTATGAGCGAGTTTATTGACAAGCCCCGCGGCGCCTGCGCGTTGGGCGGCGCGCTCGCCGCCATCAGCTCCCTGCCGGACGTTATTCCCATTATACATACCGTAATCGGCTGCGGCGGCAACCTGATGAATTCGGTGGCGTTTGGCGCGGGTTATCTGGGCGCGGGTTACTGTTCCGGCTTCTCCAGCCCCACCTCGGGCATTACCGAAACGGAAATTGTGTTTGGCGGCAACGAGCGGCTTCGCGAGCAGATTGAATCCACCTTAAAGCTGATAGACGGCAAGCTGTATATAGTCGCCACGGGCTGCATGACCGAGATGATCGGCGACGACGCGGGCGGCGTGGCGGGCGAGTTTGCCGCGGAGGGCCGGCCCGTTATCGCCATCAGCACCCCCAGCTTCAAGGGCGACAACTACGCGGGCTACGAGATTTTGCTTGACGGATTGTTCAACCGCTGGCTTCCCCCGTCGGCTGAAAAAGAAAAAAATCTGGTGAATATTTTTGGCGTTGTTCCCGGCTACGACCCGTTTTTTCGCGGCGACCTGGAAGAAATCGAGCGCGTTGGCGCGAAGCTGGGCTTAAAAGTAAACACTTTTTTCTCCCCCGCGCAGACTTTCGAAAATATCACTTCCGCGCCGAAGGCCGCGCTGAACATCGTCTTTTCAAGAACCAGATGCCGCGAGTTTGCCGAGCAGTTTCAGGAAAAACACGGGACGCCGTATTGGATAACGGATCTGCCGATAGGGCCCGAGGCGACCGACGCCTTTATCCATGAACTGGCGGATAAGCTGGGCCTTACGACGGCGGAAGCGGTCATCGCCGAGGAAAACGAATGGTACTACCGTTATTTCGAGCGCGCGGCGGACAGTTATACGGACGGGGGCTTGAGGTTTTACTCGGTCAATGTCACCAACTCCAACTACGCCGTTCCGCTCGCCAGGTATCTGCATAACGAGCTTGGGTGGGTTCTGCTTGACGCCATTGTTACCGACGCGTTAACCGATCAGCAAAAACAGAATTTGTCCGAGGGGTTTTCCGGCCTGCCGGTAAGCCCCCTGTTCGAGGCCGGCGCGAGCGCGATAGCGAAGGCGATTTCGCGGAACCATCTGGAATACAACGGCCAGCGTTATTTTAACGGCAAAACGCCGCTGTACATTACCGGAAGCACCTATGAAAAACAGACCGCCCTTAAACGGGGCGCGAGGTATCTGGCGGTAAGCTTCCCCGTTTTTGACCGCGCCATCGTAACCAACGGATACGCGGGTTATCGCGGCGGCCTGCGGCTGTATGAAGATTTAATCAGCGCTTTTATGACATTGAAAGGGTAGGGTGAGACTATGAGTTACTACGATCAAAAAATACCGCCGGTACGCGACCAGCGGGTGCAGATTGCGGACAGCTTTTCAGGCCGTACCTGCGACCTGCTTGACTGCGCGAGAGAAGGATGCGTGGCGCGCAAGAACCGCTCGTTCTGGCAGTCAAACGCCTGCCAGATGTCACTCACGCTCATGATGGCGGGTACCGTCGCCAATTCCGTCGTCATCGTGCATTCGCCCGGCGGCTGCGGGGCGATGATGATGGCGATCTCCGCGCAGTCCAACAAGGGGCATATTCAGCGGGGGCATACCGCCGTACCGGTGAACTGGCTTTCCACCGACTTAAACGAATCGGACGTAATCGGCGGAGGCGAGCGCAAGCTGAAAGAGGCGATAGAATACGCCGACCGCGAATTTCGCCCTGAAATTATTTTTGTGGTATCCACCTGCGCGCCCAATATCATCGGGGACGACGTCGCCGAGGTTATTGAACAGGCGAAAGGAAGCGTCTCCGCAAAAATCGCGGGGCTGCACTGCCCGGGCTTCAAGTCCCGCGTGGTGCCCAGCGCCTACGACGCGTTTTATCACGGGCTGTTAAGGGACATTCCCTTTGAGATAGAGCCCTGGAAGGACTATGTGCCGCTTAATCCGGCCGACCCTAAATACGGCATGGAGCAGGCGAAAGAAAAGTATCAAAAAGCGCGTACGGTCAATCTGTGGAACGCCACCTCCATCGGCTACCAGGACGAGGACGAGATCAAGCGGCTGTTGAACGCCCTGGGGCTCAATGTCAGGATATTCGCGGAATATTCGACCCTTGACGATTACCGCAAGATCTCCCATGCGGCGCTCAATATCAGTATGTGCGACGTGCACGACGACTATATGCTGAAATACCTTGAAGAAAAATACGGTATGCCGTATTATATCGCGGGAATGCCCATTGGCTTTAAGGAGACGCGGAGGTGGCTGCGCGGCATCGCCGGACGCTTCGGGCTTGAGCGGGAGGCGGATCGGATAGCCGATTACGAGGAAAAAGCCGCCGCCGAAGCCATTCGGCCGTTTTTACCCGGGGTTAAAGGCAAGCGGGTATTGATCTGCGGCGGGGTAATCAGGTCGGGGACGGAGGCGATGGCGCTTGCGGAACTGGGTATGGATATAATCGGCATAAAAGCGTATCATTACGATGACAACGCCCAGCGGGTTTATGAGACCGTCGCGGAAAAGCTGCCCGATGTTCATCTCGCGGTGAGCACTCAGACATTCGAGCTGACGCATCAAATTAAATCGCTCAAGCCGGATATCGTTATTACGCATAACGGAACGCACGGGACGGTAGCCAAGCTGGGCTATCCGAGCATTCAGATTTTTTCGGCGGACGGGGCTTTTTTCGGCTATACGGGGTTTTTTCAAATCCTGTGTAAAATAGATTTCGCGCTGAAAAATACCAACTATGAAAAACGGCTGTCAAAGCGCGTCCGGCTGCCGTATAAAGATTGGTATTGGGAGGCGGACGCTTTCAGCTTTATTAAAGAGCAGGGAAAGGAATGAAGATAGCGCTCGCCACCAGCGACGGCAAATTTGTCTCACGGCATTTCGGCAACACGCCTTACTTTGTGATCGCCGAAGTAGACGGCGAAAAGTGGGCGTTCGTTGAAAAAAGGGAAAACACGCCCGCCTGCCAGGGCAGTACCCAGCATAGCCACGAACGGTTTACCGAAAGCATCAAAGTAATAGCCGACTGCGGCGCGGTAATATGCGCGTCTATCGGAAGCTTCGCCCAAAACGGCCTGCAGTCTCTGGGAATTCAACCGCTGGAAAAAGCGGGGTTTATTCAAGACCTTCTGGACGGCTATGTTCAGTATCTCGCCAAAAAAGATCGCAGGCAAAAAAAGCCGCCGCACCCCTGCTTTGACGGCGAGGCCCACGGCAAATACGCCCGCATTCACCTGCCGGTCAGCCCCGTATGCAATATCAAGTGCCGCTTTTGCGAGCGGAGTATCAATACGGACGAGGTGTGTCCGGGCGTTTCGGCGGGGATATTGCGGCCGCAGGAAGCGGTGGAGACGATCAAAAAAGCGCTGGAGCTTTGCCCCGAGCTGACGGTTGTCGGCGTCGCGGGCCCGGGCGACTCGCTGGCGGACCATAACGCGGTTGAAACCTTTAAGCTGGCGGACAAAAATTTCCCCGGCCTGTCGAAATGCATTTCAACTAACGGGCTTGGCCTGCCGGACAGGATACAGGAGCTGTCAGACGTCAAACTCAGGTACATAACCGTTACGGTGAACGCCGTAGACCCCAAAATTGGGGAAAAAATCATATCGCATATTACATTTAACGGCGAGACCGTAACCGGCGAAAAGGCGGCGCAAATACTGCTCTCCCGCCAGCTTGAGGGGATACGCCGCGCCGTCGAGCTGGGCATGGACGTAAAGATCAACACCGTATTGGTGCCGGGCGTTAACGGCGAGCATATTGAAGAAATCGCGAAAACGGTTTCCGCGCTGGGCGTCAAGCGCCATAATATCATGCCGTTGATTCCGCGGGGCGAATTTGCCGGAGTCGCCCCCCCCGACTGCGCCATGCTTGACAAGGCGAGGGAAAAAGCCGGCTCATGGCTGCCGATATTCCGTCATTGCGCCCACTGCCGCGCCGACGCCTGCGGAATTCCGGGGAAAAACGATTTTTCGCGCGAATTGTACGAAGGCGCCGCGAACTTTCGGTGTAATAACAACTGCGGATAGGCCCCCTTGTTAACCTACTAAACCTATGATAGTATCATAATGGGGATTTTATTTGAAGGTATCGACAAAAGGCAGATACGCGCTCCGAATGCTGCTTGATCTGGCGGAACATAGAGGCGAAGGGTTTATCTCCCTCAAGGAAATCGCCGAACGGCAGGGCATCTCCAAGCAGTATTTGGAGCAAATTGTTTCTCTGCTCAACACCTCGAATATGCTGCGTACCAACCGCGGGAAGCAGGGCGGGTATATGCTGGCAAAACAGCCGTCGGAATACACGGTCAGAGAGGTTTTGCGCATTACCGAGGGCAGCCTCGCGCCGGTAACGTGCCTTGAAGAAGAAGTAAACCTGTGCGACAAGGCCACCTACTGCAAGACGCTGTCTATGTGGACGGGCCTGCAAAAGGCCATTAACGACTATCTTGACAGCGTAACATTGCAAGATATGGTGGAAGAATGCCAGGAAAGTGTCGATAATTGGGTAATATAGCGTACATTGACACGCGGCTCCATTACCGCTACACTGACCGAAGGGGGCTGATCCCTGGCCGCGAGAGTGGTGGAATTGGCAGACACGCCAGATTTAGGTTCTGGTGCCGCAGGCATAAGGGTTCAAGTCCCTTCTCTCGCACAGTAATGATACTAAGATAAGGAAAGCATCGTGTCCGTAACCAAAAATATTACCCGCCTCGATAAATCGAACGTCAAGATGAGCCTGACTGTCCCCAAAGCGGAAATAGCTGCCCAATATCAGGAACTGCTTAAGGATTACGCCAAAAACGCCCAGATACCCGGGTTTCGCCGGGGGAAGGCGCCGCAGGAGGTGCTGATACGGAAATTCGGCGAGGCGCTCAAGGGCGAGGCGCTGGGCAAAATCATCGAAAAGGCGGTTGAGGAGGTTTTTTCCGATGAAGCCCTGCCCCGCGACGAGCGGCCCCTGCCGTAT
>JGI24698J34947_10000978_pt1 | contig 14620 bp, 9 predicted proteins | sample TergutMp193P3_FD_34947 | JGI IMG/M metagenome (IMG submission 34947) | reverse complement strand
GCTCGTAGAAGGCAGTCCGTCAACAACAATAAAACAAATCAAGAGTCTCACACGGAGGCACGGAGTACACAAAGGACACGGAGAATTCAAATTTTTAATTCCTCCGTGTTCTCCGTGCCTTTGTGCCTCCGTGAGAGGAATTGGGGAAAAAATAAGGAGTAAATATATGAGAAAACTATGTGTCGCCGCCGTCCTATTTATGGCAGTTTCCGGCGTCCTATTCGCCCAGCAGCCGCCTAAGTACGCCCTGGTCATCGGCAACGCCGAATACCAGCGTATCGAAAAACTCAACAACACCATCAACGACGCCCAGGACATCGGCGCCGCTTTACGGAGGCTGGGCTACCAGGTGGATTTGAAAACTAACCTCAATCAATACCAGATGATTGACGCGATGGACGCTTTTTCCGCCCGCTTGAGCAGCGACCGCTCCAGCGAAGGGTTCTTCTGGTACGCAGGCCACGCGGTGCAGATTCGCGATGAAAATTATTTGCTGCCCGTGGACATTACCGTAGACAGCGAAAGCCGCGTCCGCGCCGGCTCCTATTCACTTAACACCCTGCTTGAGACTCTTGAGGGCGCCCGCAACAAGGTGAACGTTATTGTGCTGGACTCGTGCAGGGACAACCCCCTGCCGACGGGCGCGCGGGGGACGGGGGCAAGGGGGCTGAGGGTCGTTAATGATCTGCCCGCTGATTTGTTTATTATGTTTTCCACGGCTCCGGGCAGCAAGGCAGAGGACGGCGTTAGGGGAAAACGCAACAGCCCCTTTGCCGAGGCGTTTTTGAAGTACGTCAGATCATCGGAACCGCTGACGATAATGGCAGCCCATGTCGCCAACGAAACCCTGTCGCTCACCGAGCAGCGGCAGCGGCCGTTTTACCGGGGCAGCATTATCAGCGATATATATTATTCGTTAAACCCCGTGAAAAGCGCGCCGCCGGTCGAGGTTGTACAAGACTCCGCTCCCCCCGCTCCGCAATATGTTCCCGCGCGGACGGCTCCGAAACCCGCGCCGCCGCCGCAACGGAAACCCGCTCAGGCAGCGGGCATGGCGGATCGCCTGTGGTCTGTGGGCGGATCTGTGGGTACGGCGTTTTCCCTTCCGTGGGTTATCGGTACGGTACACGGAACCCTTGCCCCGTTCAAACATTCGTTTTTTGATGTCGGCGTGGAGTTGGGGATGGTCAGCGGAGATACGTCTATGGATTATTTTTCCGTGTATCCGTTTGCCCACTATGCGTGGTTTGTGCCGTTTAGCGAAGCAGGAGGCTGGTACCTTGGCGGCGGTATGGGCGTTATGTTTGCAAATTATACTTTCCCTGAGGGTAAAGTCGCGGATACCCTCTTTGGGGTTGACCTGAGCGCCGGCGTTATTCTGTGGGATATGCTTACTGTTTCTTATACGTTCCGGACGAACTTTACATCGGTAGGAAATAAGATAGCGGTGGGCTATGTTAAGAGGTTTAGGTGAGAGAAAAAGGGAGTGGGGAGTGGAGGAATTAACCACGAACCACACAAACGCCACGAACTTGTACTCCGGTAGCTTGTTCGTGTTGGTTCGTGTCTGTTCGTGGTAAAAATTCTTAAAAATGATTATTGAGGAGAAAGCATGAAATTATTACGAGCGGGTATTGCGTTATTGTTAGTGTGTGTGCTGTTTGGCTGTTCTTTTGGGACAGACATAGATACCCTGCGGAAGAAGGTAAAGACCGATAAGAAGGACCTTCCTGCCGATCCCGACGGCAGCCGTGTCGAAATAGACGGGCTTGAGCTTGAACTTATCAACGACGGCGCCGCATACCGCGTCAGCAGAGCGGACACGGCAATAAGCGGCGCAGTCATTATACCCGCCAAGTATAATGAAAAGCCGGTGAAAGAAATTGACAGTGGAGCGTTCTACGATTGCGCCGGCATTACCGAGATAACCATCCCCGCAGGCATCACCTCTATCGGCAGCATGGCGTTTGTCGGCTGTACCAGCCTTATCGAGATAACCATCCCTGCAAGCGTAACCTCTATCGGCAACAGCGCATTTGCCGGGGACTGGAATAACCCAAACTCAATCCCAATGGCTCTTACAACCGTTACCTTTGCGGCAGGCAGCCGGCTTGAAACTATCGGCAACATGGCGTTTGTCGGCTGCACCGGCCTTACCGAGATAACCATTCCCGCAAGCGTTACCTCTATCGGCAACAGCGCATTTGCCGGGGACGGGAATAACCCAATGGCTCTTGCAACCGTTACCTTTGCCGCAGGCAGCCGGTTACAAACTATCGGCGACTATGCGTTCCACTCTTGCACCAGCCTTACCAGCATCACCATTCCCGCAAGCGTTACGTCTATCGGCAACAGCGCGTTCGACATGAACAATAGCACAAATAGTCTTACAACTGTCACCTTTGCGGCAGGCAGCCGGTTACAAACTATCGGTGACAGAGCGTTCTACTATTGCTACAGCCTTACCGGCATCACCATTCCCGCAAGCGTTACGTCTATCGGTAACAGCGCATTTGCCGGGAGGGGCTGGTGGGATAACCCAATGGCTCTTGCAACCGTAACCTTTGCGGCAGGCAGCCGGCTTGAAACTATCGGTTCCAGTGCGTTCCTATATTGCATCGGGCTTACCAGTATCACCATTCCCGCAGGCGTAACCACTATTGGCGACAGCGCATTCCAATATTGCGGCCTTACCGGCATCACCATTCCTGCAAGCGTAACATCTATCGGCGATGGTGCGTTCTCCGGTAGCATTACCAACATAACAGTAGACGCTGGCAATCAGAATTATGTAATCCAGGACAACATACTGTACAACAAGGTACAACCACAAATTATTTTTATTGGAGGAATAAGCGGCAATATAACCATCCTCGAAGGTGTAACCACTATCGGCGACAATGCGTTCTACAACTGCACCAGTATTACCGGTATCACCATTCCTGCAAGCGTAACTTCTATCGGCGAAGGAGCGTTCCAGGATTGCGATAACCTTACAACCGTCACCTTTGCGGCAGGCAGCCGGTTGCAAACTATTGGCGGTAGCGCGTTCTCCAATTGCACCAACCTTACCGGTATCACCATACCCGCAAGCGTAACATCTATCGGCTACTACGCGTTCTTCAATTGCACCAGCCTTACCGGCATCACCATTCCCGCAAGCGTAACTTCTATTGGCGACTGGGCGTTCTCGTATTGCACCAGCCTTATCAGCATCACCATTCCCGCCAGCGTAACCACTATCGGCGAATGGGCGTTCTACTGTAACAGCCTTACCAGCGTCACCTTTGCCGCAGGCAGCCAGTTGCAAACTATTGGCGACTATGCGTTCAACAGTTGCGACAGCCTTACCGGTATCACCATACCCGCAAGCGTAACATCTATCGGCGACGAAGCGTTCTACTATTGCCAAAGCCTAGCAACCGTCACCTTTGCCGCAGACAGCCAGTTGCAAACCATCGGCTCCAGCGCGTTCTACAGTTGTCACAACCTTACCGAAATAACCATTCCTGCAAGCGTAACCACTATCGGCAACGAAGCGTTCTCCGGCATTTATCAGATGACCATTTATGTCGCAGGCCATGCCAGCGAAGAGGCAGCCTTCGATGCGTGGGGTTTTAATTGGCATCCCTACGGCGTCCAAATCAAGTATTGGAATGGGAGTGAATATCAGTGAGTAGTAAAAGAGGAGTTAAATCGTGTTAAGTAAAGGAAACAACCGTTCAATTCTTGCCCTTTTCGTCATTATGGCGGCGTTTTCCGCCGTGTCTTTGACAGGCTGTCCCAACCCTGCCGGCGGCAACAATCCCGGAACCGCCGATGCCGGTTTTTCCGGCGTCGGCAATATTGCCGTAGCCGCAAATGGCGATGTCTATATTGTTGGTGGTTATCGGAATAACGCGTGTTATTGGAAAAACGGCGTACGAATCGATCTGCCTGCCTCCGCCGAAACCAGTTATTCCCTTGCTTCCGGTATTGCCGTAACCGCAAATGGAGACGTCTATATTTCAGGCGCTTATTCTCAGGGTATCAGCAGTTTCTATACGGCCTGTTACTGGAAAAACGGTGTATGGACTGATCTGCCCCTTCCCGCCGGAGCCATTTATTCCGGTGTTCCTCTTAATGACGGTTTTAGCGTTATTGCCGTAGCCGCAAACGGCGATGTCTATATTTTAGGCTATTATGGGTATGACAACTATAACGAAACGTACTGTTACTGGAAAAACGGGGCGCTGATCGATCTGCCCGTCCCCGCCGGACACATAGGTAGAGCTTCCGGCATTGCGGTAACGGCAAATGAAGACGTCTATGTCTCAGGCTTTTATGAGGATATCAACTATAACATTACGCCCTGTTACTGGAAAAACGAGGTGCGAATCGATCTATCCGTTCCTACCGGACACAATGGTGGAGCTTCCGGCATTGCCGTAACCTCAAAGGGAGACGTCTATATCTGCGGCAGGTATTCTGAGGATGACAACACCGGAACATCCTGTTACTGGAAAAACGGGGCGCTGACCGATCTGCCCGTCCCTGCCGAAGCCAGTGATTCCGGCGCTTCCGGCATTGCTGTAGCCGCAAACGGAGACATCTGTATCTCAGGTTATTATCGTGATGCCAACTATAACTTTACGTACTGTTACTGGAAAAACGGAACACTGACCGATCTGTCCATCCCCGCCGGAGCCGGTGGTGGAATTTCCGGCATTGCCGTAACCTCAAAAGGCGATGTCTATATTTCAGGCAGTTATTCCCTTTACGATGAAACCATCAACACCAATACTTCTACGCGCTGTTACTGGAAAAACGGGGCGCTGATCAATCTGCCTGCCGGAGACGATTATTTCTCTACCTCCGCTCGCAATATCGCCGTAGCCGCAAATGGAGACGTCTATATTGCCGGCAGTTATTCCATACGCAATGAAACCACTTCTACCGACTCTATACTCTGTTACTGGAAAAACGGGGCAAGGACCGAGCTGCCCTTTCCCGCCGGAGCCCGTGGGCCTTGGACTTCCGACATTATTGTAGCCGCAAACGGCGACGCCTGTATACTTGGTTATTATCGTAGTGACGACGACTATTACCGTATGATGCCCTGTTACTGGAAGAACGGGGCGCGAACCGATCTGTCCTTTCCCGCCGAAGCCCGTGATTACTACCCTTCCGGCGCTTCCGGCATTGCCGTAACCGCAAACGGCGACATCCATATACTTGGTTATTATGGTGATGCCAACAATAACGATGCGACCTGTTACTGGAAAAACGGGGCGCTGATCGATCTGCCCTTCCCCGCAAGAACCAGTTCTTTCTCTCTTGCCGGCATTACCGGAACAGCAGACGGAGACGTCTATATCTCAGGCTATTATCATGTCAACAACAATACCACCCCTACGCTGTGTTACTGGAAAAACGGGGTGCGAACCGATCTATCCGATTCGCCCGTGCCTGCCGGAGCCTATTATTATTTTTATCTTTACGACATTGCCGCAGCCGCAAATGGCGATGTCTATATATTTGGTTATTATCGTGATAGCAACTATAACGGAACGTACTGTTACTGGAAAAACGGGGTACGAACCGATCTATCCGATCTATCCGATCTGCCTGTTCCCGCCGGAACCAGTTCTTTTTTCTGGAATTCCGACATTGTAATCGCAAACGGAGACATCTGTATCTTAGGCGGTTATTCCTCAGTCAATAATGACTACAACTATTATACGCTGTGTTACTGGAAAAACGGGGTACGAACCGATCTATCCGGGCCTGCCGGCATCAATTTTTATGATTCATTTTTTTCCGACATTGCCGTAACTGCAAACGGCGACATCCATATACTTGGTTCTTATTACGATTACAATGCCAACAACGATACGACCTGTTACTGGAAAAATGGGGCGCTGACCGATCTGCCCGTGCCTGCCGGAACCCGTTATTTCTCTGCTTCCGGCATTACCATAACCGCAAATAACGATGTCTACATTGCCGGCTCTTATTCCAATTTCAGTTCCTATCTCTCTAGCGGCATCTCCACAGCCTGTTACTGGAAGAACGGGGTAAGAATCGATATATCCGAGTGATGTCTTTTCGATGCGGACGCTATTGACCAGCGATCCCGGGGAAGGGTTCTCCCCGCAGTTCCTTGGCTGTCAATTTCTCTTCATAATCCTCGGACAGATTATCCAGCTTTTCCCGGTAATCTTCCGCGATTTCTTTCATGTCGTCAAATTTTTTCTTTGCGGCGCTTACTTTTATATAAATATACTGATAGGCTTCATCCAGGGCTTCCCGGATTAGTTCTTTATTGCAGACCCATTTGTACAGATCCGCGTCTTCTATGTAAGCCCTTCTTTTTACCAGGCATCTTTGGCTCAGGCTGCTTCCGTGCCGGATGCAGACATAATTGTATCTCTTGCTTTTATCCCGATCATAGCTCCACTTGTATTTGGAATGTCTGTTAAAATCCTTCAAGCCGAAGGTTTCCAAATAATCAAAAACCTCCCGGATCACTTTGAAGCATTTAATATAGTCTTCGTCAATGGCTTTTAGGGCGCTCTCAATATCTATCTTTTCTTCACCGTTCATATATATATTCTGTTGAAAAATAACCCGTTTTGCAATAGGCTCAATTACGTATGATTTTGTGCAGACTGCCGGTAAAAGGGGCAATTTTATGCCTCAGCTTAATGGTATATATGCTTTCTCCATTTCCTCTGTATTCGGGGGGCAAATCCGAAAAGAGAAGCAATGTTCGGGAAACAACGCCGCCGGTTCCGGCGCAGGAACCGGTAGTTGAAAAGAGCCGGACAATCTTTGCGGGTACGGACGAGGGGCTTTTTGTCATCGATTCGTCGGGGAAGATAGAAGCGCTGTGGACCGGTGGATCGGTTAAAAAAATTCTGTCAGCCTTCTCTGAAGGCACATCAGCTAAAGAAGATACCTGGGTGATATTGGGCAGTGAGGGAATTTTAGTCTCAACCGATATGCGTAATTGGGAACGCCGTAACCAGGGGCTGCCGGTAAAAACAATCAAGATTTTTCAGGATGGAAGTAAAACTTTTTTGCCGATGGTGCAGGAAATAAAAGACCTTGAACTTAATCCGGCTGATCCTCAGATAATGGTCTGCGCTACCAAGGATCGTGTGTATTTAACCCGCGACCAGGGGCAATCGTGGACAAACCTGGGTATTCCTCCCTATCGTACCAACGGTATCAAAGCGGTCGCATCGGCGTATATGCCCGGTCGTGGCGGTGACCGCGATCTGACGGTGTTTCTTTCGCACAGTACCTACGGCGTTTTTTATATCCAGCCGGATTCCGCCAAGGCGGAATGGACTGAATTAAACCGCGGTCTTGAAAAGCTGGAAACCACGGACAATGCCGACGAAGTTTCCGATATTATCGTTACGCTTAATCCATCCGACGATGAGTTAGGTGAAACATCATCGGAGCCTGTAATTTTTGCCGCGCAGACTTTCCGGCGGCGTATTTATCAACTGGACTGGAATCGCAAAATGTTCAACCCCGTGTGGTCGGATGACAGTCCTTTTGGTACGGTGGATTCTTTGCATGCCACAGAAACCGATCTTTATTTTTTGTATGAGGGAACGGCGGCTTCTCTTGACCGCGCGGAGTTTACCATGCGGGAACAGCCGGAAATTCAACAGGCGGTTCATACGGCCGCTGTCCGCATGGCGTCGGCGCATACCAGACCACATTGCATCGTGATGGATGATATACGGTTAAGCGAACTGTGGCTGCTTGACGAGTCTCAACGCGAAGACGCCGGCAGCGCCGCCAGTAAAGAAGGGCTCTATCTGCCGGTGAATCACGCGATGGACAGCCGCAGCCTTAAACCTTATTTGGACGTGATAGAAAAGGGCGCGCTTAATATGATCGTCATTGACATGAAGGATGATTACGGCAGGCTGCGGTTTACCCCGAATAATCCCGCCATCAGCGCAAAGGGCAGGGTCTTTCGCCCGCTGGATATTGACGCGTTGCTGCAGGATTTCAAACAGCGGGGCATTTATACCGTTGCCCGCGTGGTGGTATTTAAGGACCCGGAACTTGCCGCCAAAGAAAGCGGCAAATTTGCCGTATGGGACGCGCGAAACGCAAAGCCGTGGGCGGGTTATTACGACTCACGGCGCAAAAAATCCGAAATAAGCGATGAAGACCGCAAAAATCGACTAACGCAATTTTTTGCCGCCGATGATCCCAACTATGAAATTGTCCGCACTTTTTACGATGAACGCTGGGTGGATCCTTACTCGGAGGAAGTCTGGGAATATATTGCGGCAACGGCGGAGGAACTCCATGAGCGGGGCTTTGATGAAATTCAGTTTGATTATATCCGCTTTCCCACCGACGGCGTTAATCTGGGCGATGCCCGCTACCGTTGGCAGGAAAACGGCATGGATATGGAAACCGCCATTCTTTCCTTTTTGCGCCACATCCGTCTGCGGGTAAAGGCTCCCGTTTCCATTGACATCTATGGGGCAAACGGCTGGTATCGCACCGGCGTGCGTACCGGGCAGGAGGTGGAACTTATCGCCCCCTGGGTGGACGTGATTTGCCCCATGTACTNCCCCAGCCACTTTGAGCAGCATTTTCTGGCGCAAAATCCGCCGGAACTGCGCCCCTGGCGGATTTATTTTCAGGGGACGCTGCGTACTGCCCGCATTGGCCGGGGCCAGGTGATCGTCCGGCCCTATGTGCAGGCTTTTTTCCTGAATGTTTCCTACGACCGCCGGTATTACAACCCCGATTATGTCCGCCGCCAGGTTGAAGGCGTCCGCGCGGCAGGTTCGGGCGGACTCATTTACTGGAACAATTCCGGCAGGTATGAAGATATTCCCCTGAATTAAGCAGAACGCTCAGAAAAGATTTTTTACAGCGGCAACAACCTCGTCAAATTCACTATGCAGCAAATGTTCAGTAATAATATTCAGACGGTCTTTAACCGAATGCGGCCATGTTTTTTTCTTGAGTTCAATCAATATATCTTTGGCGGTTTTTTTATCATACGCCGTGGCTGCTTTTTGAATGGCAAGGAGTTTTTCATGCAGATATGTCCGATCGTCATCCGTCATCCCGTCCGTGACATCGCTGTCCGCGTCGTCGTCTGACCTGTTTTTTTCGATTAATGCCTGCAGCGAGTCCAGAAATGCCGGGGTTTCAGCAGTCATTACGGCGATATTCCGCTCCCGTCCGGCTTCTTCCAGCCTGAGCGCAACGGCGGAAAGTTCCGTTTCGCCGATATTCGCAAGGGCGCTTTTCATCGCGTGGACATTGATAATGAACATTTGTATATCATCTTTTCTGCGGTAATAATTATTTACGTGTATTGCGCTCAATATTGCAATGGTTTTTTCAGCGTCCCGGATAAACGCCTGTGTCAGTTGCGGGCCTGTAGACGCCGCCGTACTGTTGGTGGAATGTTTTTTCAGCTCGTTCTTTTGCCGCCGTGCGGCTTCAATCACCTCAGGCGGATATTTATCACGTATCAGCTTGTTCAGCGTGATGTTCAGTTGGCGCAGGTCTATCGGCTTGGAAATAAACCCGTCGAAACCGTTTGCCTGGAACATCTCCGCTTGCCCTGTCAGCGCATTTGCCGTCAGCGCGACGATGGGGCGGTTGTATCCCAGGCTGCGAATAATTTTTGTCGCTTCTATGCCGTCCATTTTCGGCATGAAGTGATCCATAAAGATAATGTCATAAGAAGCGCCGCTTTTGATTTTCTCAACCGCTTCTTCTCCGCTGGTAAGGGTTTCCATCGACAAGCCGTAAGGGGCTAAAAGCCCTTTGACAACATACAAATTTGTTTCCACATCATCTATAATTAAAACCCTGCCATAGGGCATATATTCGCGCACAAGCTGCGGCGCTTTCTCCATTTGTATTGTTCTGCCAAGGCGGAATTGCCGCAGATTTTCCGCCACTTCCCTGCTTATCGGGTCGGCCCCAATATTTTCCTGCGGCAGCCTCACGGTAAAAGCCGAGCCTTTACCCAACTCACTTTCTACAGAAATCTCACCGTTCATCGCCCGGACAAGGTGTTTGGTGATATTCATACCCAAGCCTGTACCCTCGGTTGTGCGGTTGGCTTCCAGATTAAAGCGGGTATACTCGGTGAACAGCTTGTTTATATGCTCTTCGGTCATACCCTGCCCGGTATCGCTTACGCGGAAAACAAGCGTTACCGGGGGCGGTTTTTCCTGTTCCGGCGTTCCGTATTCGGCGGCAACCGAAAATGATACTTCTCCGCTGTCAGTATATTTGAAGGCATTGGAGAGCAGATTATTGAGAATTTGTTTAACGCGCAGCTCGTCGCCAACCAGCGTTGACGGGATGTTCTCGTCTATTTGAAGATGAAATTCAATCGGCTTGCCGGTGAACCGCATTACATTCAGGTGTATGGTATCGTTGATCAGGCTTGCGACATCGTATCTGACCAGCATCAATTCCAGCTTGCCCGCCTCTATTTTTGACAGGTCAAGTATATCGTTAATAATGTTAAGCAATAAATAACCCGAATCGCAAATTTTACCCAAAGCGTCCTGTGTGTCCGGCGGAAGGGATTTATTTTGCAGTTGAATTTCGGTAATGCCCAAAATGGCGTTCATCGGCGTGCGTATTTCGTGGCTCGTTGCCGCCAGGAATTTGCTTTTTGCCTTGTTGTTTTCCTCGGCGATTTCAGCCTTGCGTTTTTCGCTCAGCATTGCTTTATAGTCTCTTAAATCCCTATTGTATGCGGCGACAATGTATTCCCTCCGGTGCTTAACGCGGACCAGTATAACTTCACACGGAAGAGGTTCGCCGTTTAGTTTCTGGTGCATCCACTCAGAACGGCAATAACCTTCCTCAAACGCTGTTTTAACCAGATGCAGCACCTTATCTCTTGATAACGTCCCGTCAGGTTGATATTCCGGTGAAAGTTCGTAAAATTTGTCGAGGTATTCCTGTTTGTTCGACAATTCAAACACCCTTACCGATTCCTGATTACAGCCGATATTTTTATAATCTTTGTTCCAGAAATTTATGCATAGGGGCGTGGCGTCAAACATAACCTGTATGCGTTCTTCCGACTTTTGGTTTTCCGCGATAATACGAATCAGGATAATGGAAAGCGCCAGCGCCATTATCAGCCCTATTACGCCGAGGATGAACGCTATGTTTGAAACGCTTTGATAATATTTATCATAGGGTGTAACAACGCCCATGTACCAGCCATTATCAAAATGCTTAATATAGAGGATAGACTTATAGCCTCTATAATTGGTTACGATTCGTTCAGAGATGTCATTCTCTTCTTTCAGTTCATCGGTAAGGGAGGCAATGTCTCCATCGGTTTCCCAGAGCGGCTTACCTACATAGTCTTCCTGATCGGGGTGGGCAAACAGATTCATCTGCGAATCGAGCGCGAAACCGTACCCGCCTTCGGCAAGGCGCGTATTGACGATAAAGCTGCTGATCTTGCTGATGTCCAGGTCAAGGCAAATCACCGCCATCTGCCGGCCTTCATCATCTAAAATTTGACGCGTGTAGGTAATAATGGCTTCATGTGATGAGGGGCCAATGTAAGGTAAGGTGTATGTTACTTCCCCGTTTGCCAGAATAGCCGCTTTATACCACGGACGTTCTTCCGGCACATAACCTTCCGGCAGCGCACGATCCAAACTATCAATGTATGTCCCTCCGTTCAATGTGTCAAAGAAACCATACGCCCCGCCATAGCCCCACAAACGCCTTTCATTGGATGTGGTAAATTCGAGGATTTCTTTCATGTAATCATGCACTGTAGCGGCGTCGTCGCCCCGTAAAATCATACGCCGTATTGTCTGCGTAAAACTGCCCATCATTGTTTCCGGTTCCAGCAGTTCAGATTCGATGTAGGCCTGGGCAAAAGAGAGCGCTTCTTCCGCTTCCTGTTTCAAACTTCCGCGTTCATTGTTGCTCATATAGAAGTAACAGGTGATTACCATAATCGCAAACGCCGCCCATACCACCAACACCTGTGCATACATCGGGTGTCTTACCAACGCTTTTGGGTTTGTGAAAAAACGTTTCATTGACATAGGCGTACCGTTACTTTATTCTCTTACTTAAAGCGTAAGACTCCCGGAAAGAGCTGTCAATACCTGACGATTAAACACTTCCTTGAAAAATACGGTTTAATTCCCCTTGCGTTTTTTTTGATTCTCATGTATACTATTATATGAATGTATATGATATGGAGGTTGACATGAGAAAACTCATTATTTTTGTCGTTTTTACCGCTTTTTTGGCTGCCGGACTGCCGGTTTTCGCCCAAGACAAGAAAAAAGGGAATGATTCCGAATATTACTATGTGAATGTAAGCCTGGAAAAGATATTTCCCTATCGTAATGGTTATGTTGTCCAATACCGCAAAGGCGTCAACCAAATGGATAGAGCCTATCTGCCAATGACGTGGTTTTCAAGCTCCGCAGGCAAAGGGGAGATTATTACGCTTCCTACGGGAAACACATGGCCTTCGCTGACGGTTTACTATAAAAATGGCGAATTCAGCCATGTCCGGCTCTATGTACACCATTCGGAATCTCACCCGACTTGGGGAGTTGTTTCCCAAACCGTCAATCTTGACTCGCGTTTTGAAGATGTTGAGACCGTTGACATCAAGTTTAAGTAGTCGTCAATAGGGGGTTATTTAATGAAGAACCCCCTTGATTGTAGGTGAGGATAGAGGATACGCAATATCCCGAGGCAAATTCTTTGCCAAAACAAGGTTCTTGAGGCCCTTGACTCTTTTCTCATTTTTTAGGCAAAATAGCAATTATGAAGACGTTGTTTATAAAGCCCGCTTTGGCGGAACGAAAATGGTTCGTTATTGACGCCGAGGGCAAGGTTCTGGGCAGGGTTGCGGCAAAGGTTGCGTCCATCGTCCGGGGCAAAACCAAGGCAATTTATGCGCCCCATCAGGAAATGGGGGATTATGTAGTGGTGATTAATGCCGAAAAGATCGCCGTTACCGGCAGAAAGGCCCAGCAAAAGATGTATTACCATCATTCGGGCTATCCGGGCGGGCTGAAAGCCCATAATTTTGAGGCGCTTATCGCCCGGCATCCCACGCAGCCACTGGAAAATGCCATAAAAGGTATGCTTCCCAAGGGGCCGTTGGGCAGAAAGCTGGCAAAAAACGCCAAAATTTACGCCGGGGCAGCGCATCCCCATGCCTCCCAAAATCCCACGGCGATTGAATTATAATATTATAGGAGTTAAGTGGTGGTTAAGAATCTTGGAATTGGCACTGGCAGAAGAAAAACTTCGGTAGCGCGGGTGTACATTCGAACCGGAAACGGAAAAATTTCAATCAATGGCAAGGACCTGAACCAATATTTCCCTCAGGGCGAACATTCCGTAATGGTCCGCCAGCCCTTAATGGTTACCGCCAGTGAAAACAAATTTGATGTTTTGATTAATGTGTACGGCGGCGGGAGCAGCGGTCAGGCAGGGGCCTGCCGCCACGGTCTTTCCCGCGCCTTGTGCCAGGTGGATCAGGGCAATTACGTTAGTTTGCGGAGTAACGGCTTCCTTACCCGCGATTCCCGCATGGTTGAACGGAAAAAGTACGGCCTGCGCGGAGCCCGGCGGCGCTTCCAGTTCTCCAAACGGTAGTTTGCATTATTGCCTATCACCATTGTCTCAATTAAATCAGGAACCGGAGTGTTATGCGAAGACATATCACGTGAGAGCGTGTTGCGCATCAATCTTTCCGACGGTTCTCTTTTTTCGTTCAAACCCTGTTATCTTTCCAGCCCGTTCACCGCTGAGAGCTATGCCGCCGGCAGCGAAATAAACGCCGATGAGGAAGAAGCTTTTCGTTTTGCCTCGGCCTGCCTGCGGGCGGAAAAAACCGCCTTGCAGTTAATTGCCCGCGCCGAGCAAAATACGTTTGGCCTTTCCCGCAAACTGGAAAAACGCAAGCATGATTCGGACTGCATTCGCGCCGTCATTTCGCAGTTATGCGCATTAAGCCTTCTCGACGACCGCCGCTATGCCCGCCTCTGGCTGGAATCGCGCATCAGCCGGCAGGCATCAAGCCCGCGGCGGCTGCTTGCCGCTCTCCGTTCCCGCAGCATTGACCGTCATGACGCGGAAGCGGCTTTGAAAGAAACGCTTGACGATGAGGCGGAGCAACAGCTTTTGGAACGTTATGTGCAAAAGCTGCGGCAAAAGCGCAAGATCAGCGATGACGATTCCGCCGCCACTCTCCGTTATTTGCTTAAAAGTGAAGGGTTTTCTCCTGCGGCCATTCAGTGTTTTCTTGATAATTCAGATTTTCCGGATCCTTATTCCGGGACAATGCGCCGCGTCTGAGGTTGTACAGAACCGCATCAACAGTGCCTTTTGAAATGCCCAGCAGTTTTGCGATTTGGTAATTTGAAGGGGCAAGGCGCGACCGCATAAACCGTTTTCGCGCTGTAACCAGCCTGCTTCTTTCCCGCTCAAGCTGTTTTTTTAACCGTTGAGCGGCAATACTGTCTTCTGTAACGCCCCTCAATTTTTCCTGAAAAAGGATACAGCGGTAAAATTGGCGGTTTATCCTTTCACGCAGCATGGTAACTTCCGCTTCACG
>JGI24698J34947_10000976_pt1 | contig 14633 bp, 19 predicted proteins | sample TergutMp193P3_FD_34947 | JGI IMG/M metagenome (IMG submission 34947) | reverse complement strand
GATAAAGCTCTGGAGTTCGGTTTCACCTTGGTTTTTGACTTACAGGAGGTTACTGAATACAACATAAAAAGGTTTATGGTAAAAGACCCTTTTGGCATGGTATGGTTAGTTCACGGGAATTAAAGTGGAAACGGGTAAATTATGTGAGGTGGTCTCCTCCGGCTCGGCGGCGGCGGCGATGGAGGCCGGCTACTCCGGCATCGTGAACATCAGCACCTTCGCCTGCATCATCGGCCGCGTCATCGAGGGCCTCTTCACGCCCTGGGTGCGTGAGCGCAACTACCCCATCCTCTCTGTGGAAGTTGACGGCAACCTCCTTCCGCCTAACATCGTGAACAAGTTCAACATCTTCATGGTGAACGTGCTGCGCTTCAAGGGCGAGGGCGATCTGTCGGGGCTGGTGGACGGGGTGGGGTGAGGATGAGCATCGCACAGGGGTGCGGAGGCACGGGGGAAGCGAAAATTTCTTAATAAAAATATACATTGACAAATTTTTTGATTGGCATATAATAGAATCAGTTATACAAAAATTGGTATGCCTAAATTTAGTCATAGATAGGAGGAGTGTATGTCAAGGAGAAAAAGAAATATGAATCAACTTTCACTTGAACAACAGGTGAATCGTGTTATTGGGTTTTTTGAGACACATGAATGGGCATCTCCNATTGCCATGCCGTTAAATCTGCACAAAGATTTAGACATAATGGCGGAACGTTATTTTTTTGATTGTTACATCGACNTTCGGCGTGCCAATGAAAATTACTTGCTTGGTAATATTAATAAAGCAAAAGAAAGATTGACTTTTTCGCTTCTCTGGTGGGCAGAAGCTTGTGATTCATCATTTTATGCCGGGCTAAACGATTTCTGCACTATGTTGTCAAATAAAACTAACAGTATGCTCAATGATGCAATAGAAACTGTTTTTTCAGATAAATGTCCGTCCCGAAAACTTGACCCAATGGGATTTAGCGATTTTCGGCTGGCACTTCAAACTTCTATGGATTAGCGATATATAGTATTACTGTTTCAAAACCGCCCGCCCTCCTTGGCGGGGTGATTAGTAGCAGATTTTACGGCACATAACAGGATTAATACGCATCGGGCCTAAAGGCTCTTGACTTCCGTTCATCTCTCGACTTCAGTGCCTCTGCGCCTCTGTGCGAGGTCTTCTTCCATTCGTGTCGCTGGCTGTAGTATATGCGAAGGTTGTTTCGTGTTTAGGTGGTTGGGCGAAAGGCCATTGACATTTTTTATATTTATATATATAATACAAAAAGGAGGTATAAAATGGAATTTATTGCAAATGGTGCTCAAGCAGATTTATATAAAAATAATGATATGGCAATAAAATTATTTAAGAAAAATGTCTCAAAAGGAGAAGTTGAATATGAAAAAAATCTTCAAAAAATGGCTTTTGAACTTGGTCTACCTGTACCCAAAATATACGATATGGTTGAAATTGATGGTAAATATGGAATTCTAATGGAATACATTGCTGGTGTTCCCATTGGAGAAGTCGTGTTAAAAGATCAAAATAAATTTCAGGAATATTTAATCAAATCAATCGAAATTCAGATAAATCTTATTAACATTATCACAAATACATTCCCTTCTATGAAGGAAATATTGATACGGGATATAAACCATGTAAGCGAAAAAGAAATAACTTACAAACAAAATATTCTTGATAAATTGGAGGAAATTTATTTCAATAGTTTTTTATGTCATGGGGATTTTCATTTTAATAATTTATTGGAAACATCAAATGGAATAAAAATAATTGATTGGGTAAATTCAAGTGCTGGTAATATTGAAGCTGATATATGTAGAACATATCTACTATATAAAATAAATCATGATATGTTGGCAGAATCTTATATTGAAAATTATTGCAAAATGACAAAAATAGATAAAGAAAATATTTTAGGTTGGCTTCCATTTCTTGCTGCCTCAAGATTATCTGAAGGAAGAGAAAAACAGGAAAATGAAAAACTAAAGAAAATAATAAAGGACAACTTGTAAAACAATGGCACTTCGCATAACCGGATTGTATATGCTTTACCACCTTCGGTGGCGCGGCCTAAAAGCCCCCGGCTTCCATACGGCCAAGTCGGCGCGGTCTAAAGTCCGAAGCCTCCCATGCCTCATTCCGGCACATTTTTGCGGTTGCTGGAACGCTCCACGTTCCTTTATCGCAACCGCAAAACGTCATATACAACCAGAACGTTAGACGAATTACAATTTTATAAAAATGTATGAATTATTATACAATAAAAATATTTTAAAAATGTCCGAAAATGTTCATTATTGAATATATAATTATGGTATAATTTAGAAAAGCTTTTGTATAAAGGCCTATAAAAACATTTGAAGGAGACATGTAATGTCGAATGAATTAAGGGTTTTGTCAGAATTAGAAACAGAGAGATTATCTATAAAATTATTATCATTGTCACAATTAAAATTATGGATAAATAATATTTCCATTCTTGAGACAGAGTTAGACTGTAAATGTGACGCAGAACCAATAGAGGGTTGGTTTCTGAATATAATAAATGGTCAGATAAATGTTATTGAGAATGATCCCGAAAATTATATTTATCATAGTTTTTGGTTTATTATAAGGAAAAGTGATAAAAAAGTTGTAGGATCAATGGATTTCAAAAATATTCCGAATGAATTAGGAGAAGTAGAAATAGGCTATGGATTGGGAACGAAATATAAACATAATGGGTATATGACAGAAGCCATAAAAGCATTTTGTGAGATGGCATTGAATATCAAAAAAATAAAAACAGTAATTGCTGAAACAGAAATTGATAATATACCTTCACAGAAAATATTGGAAAAATGCGGTTTTACAAAATATAAAGAAGAAAAGACAATATGGTGGAAATTTGGTAAATGAAAAGTAGAGTACGCACGCACTTCGCATAACAGGATTGTATATGCTTTGGGCTTAAAGGCCCTCGGCTTCCGTTCGCCTGAGTCGGCTAATGCCTCAGTGCGAGGTCTTTCCTTCCCTCCGTGCCTCCGTGTGAAATTCTCTCGTTTATATATATTTAAGTATGTGAAAGTTGGACAGAAAATATTTGTGATGAATACATTGACAAAAAGCAAATAAAGATATATTATAATCTATGGTTGTAAGACTTGAACGAAATGTAACACAAAAAGATATTGAAGTGTTAATTACATATCCAAAAATGAACAAGTTTGTCGAGCGTATAGTTTCCCTGATAAAATCTTTAGATTTACAGATACCATGTTTTTCGGACAATTGCATAGAATTAATAAATGTCTCAGAAATATATTATGTGGAAAGCATTGATAATAAAACAATTATTCACTGTGATAAAAATATTTATCAGGCAAAGGAACGCCTATACCAAATATATGAGAGACTAAAAGAATCTGGGTTTATTCAAATCAACAAATACTGTATTATAAATATAAGAAAACTGGCAAAAATAAAACAATTAGGAAATAGTCATTTAGAAGCTGTACTAAAAAATAACCACTATTTAATTGTAACAAGAAAATATCTTGCCGATATAAAACATTTATTGAAGGAGATGAAATAAATGAAAAAGACTTTCGTAAATTTAATGTTTACAACAGGCGTTTCAATTGTCGGACTGACATTATATTTCGCAATAATCCATAAAGACAGAGTTTTGGTACATACTATTCTTGAGCTTTTCGGGGCAAATATATTGATTCATTTTGGTTTGTTTTTAAGAAATAAATTTGAAATTCGCAATTTAATTCTTGAACACATAATTGACATTAGTTTTATGCTTATTGTTCTTATAGCATTTGGAATAATATTTAAGTGGTTTGCTGCGATTCCAATTTGGATTCTTATTATTTCTGGTATTTTGATATACATAATAACATCAATATTAGCTATTTCAAAAATAAAAAGAGACACGAAAGAAATCAACAGCTTGTTGGAGAAAATGGAAGAATAGTATATCAAATTTGCATCTTACTGCCAATTTATTGCATCTTACTGGTATTTCTATTTTCAACGAAAAAAATAAAGTATATTATTGTTATAACATCAAAAAGAAGGTTTTTTATGAAGGCTTTATATGTACTATTTGGTTCAATTATATTAATTTCTGTTTGTTTATCTTCATGCAAAACTATGAATATAACCAGCAGTAATGAAAGAATTAGTTTACCTCCGTTAAAAGTAATATTCACATTTGATGATGGACCTAATCAACATGACAATACTACTGAAAGATTGTTGGATGTTTTGAACAGATACCAGGTAAAGGGAGTGTTTTGCCTTATTGGTGTTAATGTAACAAATAATCCGGAAATTGTCAGACGGATTTATAATGAAGGGCATATAATCGTTAATCATGGTTATTCGGATAAAATCGCCTATTTTATGGATGATGATGAATTCAGAGAAAATCTCCTTCAAGGTCAAAGAGCAATAACAGATGTTTTGAAAATAGAAATTTCTCCAAAACTTTATCGTCCTAATGGTGGTATTTACAATGCAGCAAAGAATAAAATTATCAATGAAGAAGGTTATGTAGTTGTTCCTTATACAACGGGTAATGCTATGGATCCGTATACCACCTATGATAAAAAAGAGAAGTTAATAAAGAAAATAATTGAAAGAATAGAAAAACAGAATGGTGGAATAATTCTTCTCCATGACGGGAGAGATGGGTATGAACGCAATATAAAAGAATTACAAAAAAAACCTAATAGTGCTTATAACCGTTCCTGGATTCCAGAAGCTGTAGAAGAAATAATTATTGCTTTAATGGATAAAGGATTCATTTTAAATGAAACATTTGATTTTAAATAAAGACTGTAAAATTAAAAAATGAATATAGAATAGCCCAACCTTCGCCTAACGAAATCGCAGAAAAAGTGCTTGCTGCGCCTATAACTAACATGCAAAAATAAACAATAAAATGTAAGAAAGATCTTTTTCTTCAGCTTAACAAAACAGTATACGTTGCGCTTCTTCGGGGCCAGGAACAGTAACTGATATCGTTTCTCCCATGCAGGGTGACAGCCGCCGCCTTTACAATACTCGCGCAAGGGCATCCAATACGCGTATCGGCCTTTGCGAAGATCAAGCCGCATTATGTAAAAACGCCCTTGCGGGCGCGGTTATCTGGCGGGAGTAGGACTCTGAATTTAGTGGGAGTTATAAAATGGATGGTATCTCAGATAAATTTGCCAAACTTGTAAAAACTGGAACTGTTCACATTGAAGAAGTCGAAGAAGCACAAAGGCAGATTATTAATATAATTAACAATGAAAATATACCAAAAAGTGACTGTCACCTGTTCGTGGAAAAATCTTCTGTGCTTTTGCACCTCTGTGCGATGCTCTTATTTGGCGCTTTCCTCTTACAACACTTCCCTCGTCCTATAACTCCGCTCAAGATTCTCCAGATCGTTTCTCATTCCCTGTTCAAATTCCGTAAGCTGCGAAAACTCGTCGTTTTTAATTACGCTTTTGAGGCGGGAGAGACGCTCTCTAATCGAAAGGGATGTAATTTTGATAAGGGGCGCTCCCAGGGAAATGCAGGTCTGACTGCAGGTGTAAAATTCAATAATGAGTTCCAACAGGCGCACCTGCTTTTGGGGGACGCAGTACATGTCGACGTCGTCGAAGGAGTTCTGCTGGAGGAAGCCGTTTTTAATGATGTCCGCGGTAAGGAGGATGAGGCGCTGATCGTCAGGGAGGGCGTCGGACCCAATGAGACGGACAATCTCTGCGAGGCGCTGTTCCTTTTTGAGAAGCTCAAGCGCGCCCCGGCGCACGGCGACCCATGCGGGGTTTACCTTATTCCACCAGGGCTCGACCTCGGCGGCGTATTCGCTGTAACTGTCAATCCAGGAAATCGCAGGGTAATGACGGGCGTTGGCAAGCTCCCTGTCAAGCGCCCAGAAGCAGCGGATGAAACGCCGTGTGTGCTGAGTCACCGGCTCGGAAAAATCGCCGCCCGGCGGAGAAACCGCGCCGATGGTGGTGACCGAGCCTTCCCCGCCTGAAAGAGTCCTGACCCTTCCGGCGCGCTCATAAAACTCTGCAAGGCGTGTGGGGAGGTACGCCGGGAATCCTTCTTCCGCAGGCATCTCCTCCATGCGGCCGGAAAGTTCTCGCAGCGCCTCAGCCCAGCGGCTCGTGGAATCGGCCATAATGGCGACATGGTAACCCATGTCGCGGTAGAACTCGGCAATAGTGACGCCTGTGTAAATCGAAACCTCACGGGCCGCGACGGGCATATTTGAAGTGTTGGCGATGAGGATAGTTCTCTCCATCAGGGAGCGTCCGTTACGCGGATCAATCAAGTGGGGAAAATCGGTGAGCACGTCCGTCATCTCGTTGCCCCGCTCTCCACAGCCTATATAGACGATCACGTCGGCGTCGCAGTACTTGGCAATGGCGTGCTGGGTCATCGTCTTGCCCGTGCCGAAGCCGCCGGGCAAAGCGGCGGTTCCGCCCCTGGACAGAGGGAAGAACACGTCGATGACGCGCTGGCCTGTAATCAGGGGCATGTCGGGGGGAAGGCGTTCGGCGGCGGGCCTGGGGATACGCACCGGCCACCACTGCGCAAGGGAAATCTCTTTGCCCCCTGTTGTCCGCGCAACTATTGATGAGACGGTGAGATCGGCCTCGGGAGAGAGATCGGCGATGAAGCCGGCGTTAGACGCAACGCTGTCAGGCGGAACCATGATTTTGCACGTGACGCTTTCGGTTTCCTTGACGGTCCCGAGGACGAGACCGGGAATCGCAGGTATTTTTACGCCGGAGGAGAGTTTTTCCGCGAGAGCGGGATCGGGGATGAAGGGCCACTTTTTATCCGGGTCGAGGGGATGGCCGCGATCACCGGCCTGCATGAACGCGCCACTTTTCCTGAAGAGTTCCTCAAGGGGGCGCTGGATGCCGTCGTAAATGGTACCCATGAGGCCGGGGCCGAGGAGGACAGAGAGAGGGCGGCCGGTGGAGACGGCATCCGCACCGATCTTGAGGCCGGTTTCGTCTTCATAGACCTGAATCACGGCTTCGTTCTGCTCAAGCCTGACGATTTCGCCGATGAGGCGTTTTTCGCCGACTTCAACGACATCGAAGAGGCCCGCGCCGCCCAGGCCGGACGCGTGGATTATAGGCCCTGAAACACGCTTTACCCTGCCGTTAATCATGGAGGGCCTCCGAACCGAGAAGGGCGGCGGCGAGTTCCTCACGCTTGTCATTGAGGAGAGCGGCGGCGGCGGCTTCCACGGACGCGGAGAGTTTGAATTTCCCGGTGTCGATTACAATAGAGGGAAAGTGGTTATAAGCGCTTTCGGTTGATGTTTCATTGAATGATAAATCATTCTCTGATAAATCATTCGGCGAACCGTTAGGTGCAATTGTTTCCCTATATTGCCAATCGAAGGCTGCCGGGGATTTCGATAGAACAGACTGCGCCTCCGCGAGGCTCAGGCCGGAGTAACGCACGACAGCGGGGACGGCGGCGGCGTCTGATACGGCGGAGCCTTCGGCTTCGAAACCTACGGTTTCAAGAAGCCGAAGGAGTTCACGCTCCAGAACGGAGATGAGTCTCTCTCGGTCGAGACTCGAGAGGAAGTCTTTTATGGCGGCTGACAGGAACTCCTCGTTGGTTTTCAGGCGGAGGCGTCTTTTGTCCAGAGGCTGGCGGGCGAAGATGTCCTCTACGGTTTTTTTCATGCGGTTCATGTAGGACTTGCGGATTGAATCAAGGTCGTCGCCGAGTTTCTTTTCCCAGTCGCGTTTTTGCTGGGCAATGGCATCGTCCGCGGTCTTGAGGACTTTGGCGGCTTTTTTGCGGGCGTCTTCGAGGATCTCGCGTTCCAGGACTTCGGTGCTGCGCAGCTCTTCCATCAGACACTCACTCCGATTGCTTCACGAATGGAGTCCGTGAGGGTTTTACGGTTAATTATTCTTCCCATGAGGCCCGGGAGTTCCACGATGAGGGGGTAGCGGTCGGAGAGCTGCCAGCGAATCAGGGTGTCGCCGAGCCAGTCGGCGACTTCCTCGGTGATGATGAGAACGCGGCAGGTTTCGATGCCGGGGAGGACGGTTCCGGCGGTTTCGTCATAACTTTGGGTAAGCCGCCGGAAGGCATCGTGCGCGTCGCCGGCGTTATATACGCTTTGGCCTGCGATGCCGATGAAGCGGAAGGCAGTGACCAGCTCTGCTTCGCCAAGGAAAAAATAGTCCACCATAGGGATCTAGTTTATGACGAGGATGAGGAGGGCCACAAGGAAGCCCCAGAGGCAGATTCCCTCAGCCAGGCCGGCGTATGGAAGTGCCTTTCCGGACAGTTCGGGGTTCTCGCTCATCGCGCCCATCGCCGCGGAGCCTATCTGGCCGACGGCGATGCCGCCCGCGATGCAGGAGATACCTACCGACAGCGCCGCGGCGATGTACTTCCATGAAGCCGTGGAGGCCGCTTCGGTTTCACCGGTGGCTTCCTGGGCAAAGAGCATGGCGGCCGCGAAGAGCAAGGCCAGGATAATTATAAATCGTTTCATGTCTAACTCCTTGGACGCCAAAAGGTGACAGTCACCTTTTTTGGCGCAATTACCTTATTTACGGGGACAGTCATTTTAATGACTATCCCCATCATCTTTCTGTTACCTTGTTAAACCGGAAAGGGGAGAATTCAACCCCTGTTTCGGTAAAAAACTTGCTGAAGAATTCGTAGTACTGCAAGCGTACGACTTGAATGGCCACTATCATTCCCTCAAGGAGGATGATGACGAGGTTGCCAAAGACGAGTATTAAAGCTTTTAGCATAGGTCCCGCGGGGACGGTCGCGACCTCCTCGGAGAACCTGAAAACAATGTAGGCGAGTACCGCGTGGGAGAGGGCGAACGCCCCTACCCTGAGGAAGCTCACGGTGTTGGAGACGTAGGTGGAGACTGTTTCGAGGATTTCCACGAAGCCTTCCATGAAGAAGACCATCGCGCCTTCGGCAAACACCGGCCTTTCGCTTGTTATAAGCCGCCAGATCGCGGGCCCGAGGAAAATCGCGGCGATGGGGATAACGAGGCCCGCGACGTCGTACCAGTGGAAAACGAAGCTGTAATCCGGCCTTATCATTGAGACGGTGAAGCGCACGGCGATGAAGACGGCGTACCAGAAGAGGACTATTCCCGCGAGGCCTGTTTTGTCGAAGACGGCTTTTTCGTAGCGCTTCAGGAAGAACTGGTTTGTCATGTTCACGATGAGGCCGATGGAATTGAGCAAGATGCCCACGCCAATGGTAAAGCCGAAAAAATAGAAGAGCTTGGTTACGCTTCCGCCGCTTTCGGCGAGGGGCATGATGGTGAGGATGCGGTCGATTTGGCTGGGGCGGCCTGTTAAAAAAGAGACGAGCGCCCTTGTGGGGCCGATGAGGAGCTTCTCGTTTGTGAAGAACTCGCCGTTCAGAAAGCCCATGACCATTGATGAGACTCCCACGGCCTTGAGGGGGACAGAGAAATTCCTGAAGCTTGAGAGGCGCGCCGGGCCGCGTTTTTCGGTGAGGAAGCCGAGGAGGAACAGCACGAGGCCCTGACCAAGATCGCCGAACATTATGCCGAAGAGGATGGTGAAGAAAATAGCGACGAACGGAGTGGGATCGACGGTGCCGTAGAGGGGCGCGCCGTAGGAAAAGACGACTTTTTTGAAGCCGCCGACAAAAGCGCCGTGCTGCAGGGAGACGGGGACTTTTTCTTTGCCCTCCTTCACGCTGTCGAGTTCTTCAGGGTCCCAGGCGCGGACGGCGATCCTGCCACCGGTGAGTTTTTCAAGTTCGTCGACGAGGGACTTTACCGCGTCCGCGGGAACCCAGCCGGAAAGGAGGTACACGTTTTTGGTTGTCTTCAGGCGCGCTTTGAGGTCTTCGCCGATGGCGGCCATGAGGTAGGACGCCGTGAGGGACTTGAGGTTCTCGGCGCATTCTTCCCTGAGTAGCTTCCCGCGGTTCATGATGCCGTCGTATTCATGGGACGCTTCCTTGAATTTTCGCTCAAGGCCGGCGATCAACTCCGCCGGGATGCCCTTGAAGCCTTCGGGGACGGCAATTGGGGTAAAGTCCACTTTCTTGAGTTCAGAATCCAGGGCGAAGCGGCCTTTACGGGATGAGGCGGCGAGAAACCGTACCTCTGAACTATCGCCGGATCTTCCGTCGCCGGAACCCAGGGGAATTAGCTGGACGCGATCGGAAAGATTCTTCTTGAGCTCATCGAGGCGGCGGACATCGAGGCGGCCTACCCTGAGCGTGAGGTAGGAGAGGTTGTCCAGTTCGGAGAAGGGGGCGTTCAGGTTGGCGAATGCATTTGCCTCGTTGAGGGTCTCTTCGACTTTGCGCTTTTCGGCGGCAAGTTCGTTCACGCGGTTGTTCAGCGCGGAGACCGCCGAGCATATCGTGTTGGCAAGGCGTTCATCGGCTTCGCTCGGGAAACGGCTGGTCTCAAAGGGTTCGGTTGGGAGGGGCACATCAAGCAGGGAAGCGGCGCTCGCAAGGCTGTCGAGTTTTTCGCGTACGCGCCTTGAGGCTTCGGTGCCGAACGCGGCGTAAGCGTCGTTTTCGTTTTGGAAGTGTATCTGCGCCCGCCGGCCGAGGTATTCAATAACGGCGTCGATGTCCCGGTTCATAACGGTGAGTTCGATTTCTTTCATCTTGCGGGGACGTATGGATCGTTTCACGTTGTTAACCCCAGAGTGGTGAAGACTTCCTTTACGATCATTCCGACGCCGAGGCCTTCGGCGGCGCTCGTGAGGATGTCTTCTTCGAACTGTTTCAGTTTGATGAAGCAGAAGATGGTGTCAAGGGATGTTGAGCCGAGGTAAAAAGAATGCCGGCTTAGATTGTAGAGGTGGCGCGAAGCGGCGTTTTGGAAATACCGGGGATCAAGCCGCCAGTGTCCCGATGTGGTTTCGGGGTTGAGGAACCCCTTCCAGCGCCACGAGCGCCACTCGGGGTAACTATCCAGGGGGTACTCCAGGCTTTGAAGGGCCTCTTCGTTCTTTATATCGACGAGGTGAGGTTTTACGTCATCGTAGCGCATATTGTAGTAATGGCGGAGGCGGAGGGCCAGGGAGCAATTCTTGAGGGAGATTTCTTCGGAGAGTATCTTTTCGGTGATGCGGCGCTCACGGTACGGGATGGAAGAGAGGGAGTGCCAGAGGGCGTTGTAGTAGTGGCGGTCAAAGGCGCTCTCGAGGGCAATGATTTCAGACTGTTTGTCGTCGATGTTTTTCTTGAGCAAAACGAACGTGTATTCGGTTCCTTCGACCATTTTCTTAATGTCGGGCCAGGCGTTAAAGTTTACGGTTTGGAAGCGTCCAATATTTGTGTGCGGCGGGGCGGCAGGTTCTTTTTCGATGACGGCGACAACGGCGCTTTTAAGGCCGGTGTACTCATAGGCGCGAAGCAGGAGAACGAAGAACTCAGGAGGTTCTGAAAAGCCCCTGATTATCGCGAGGATGGAATTCGCCGTCCTGTCCTCGATTCGTTTTTCAAGGTTATAGAGGAGCTCCCTTTCCGGCAGGTTGGCGAAGGAATCCGGAAAGATCATCCTGTCCAGCTCCGGGAGACTCTGGGCTTTTTCAAGGTTGGCTCTCCTTTTCCCGACAAAGGATCTGCCGATTATACCGCAGGCCTTGGCATAGGCGTAAGCCCTCTCGCCGCCGTTCGTCATTCGGCGTTCCCGGCCGGTTGGGCGGCTTTTGCGGCAAAGAGGAGTTTTTCAGCGAGAGATGCGAAAGAAGCCCTATCCAGTGATATGGCCTTGAGGCTTTCGAGGTACTCTTCAAGCTGTGTCGAGTAGTCCTGTCTTACACGGGCGATGTTTTCGGTATATGAGGCTTCCAGTCCCGCCACTTCCGCGGAATAGATGGAGTCGTAGTGAGCGCGGTTTTGCTTTTCGCCTTCGGCGATCCTCCTGTCGGCTTCGGCTTGCGCGTCATTTACGAGGCCGGCGGCTTTGCTTTCAAGGTTCAATAGCTGCTGCAATACTTCATGTTCATCCATATGGGTTCCTCGGGCGCCCGGGCCGTTTTCATTCCGAAGCTATATAAATATCCTCGAATTTTCTGATGACGTCGTTGACGCCGTTCTGATTGTTCTGGGCCATGAGTTCGGTATAGAACTTGTGGTTGTGAAGCATTTCGGAAAGGCGCTTGAGGATCTGCAGATGCTCTTCGGAGTCCGTCTGCGGGACAAGGAGCATGAAGACGAGGTAAACGGGCTGGCCGTCAAGGGCGTCGTAGTCTATGCCGTTTTTGGAGATGCCCAGAACACCGTATACGTCTTTAACGCCGCCCACTTTCCCGTGGGGAATGGCGACGCCTTTCTGGATGCCGGTTGACATTTTGGTTTCACGTTCCCAGAGAGCCTTCAGGATATCTTCGCGGCTGGACATTCCGGTGGTTTGACAAAATTTATCAGCCATTTCCTCAAAGACTTCGTCTTTGTCTTCCGCCTGGAGATTTACGATGATTAATTCAGGCGGAAAAGTATGATACAGAAACATGGCAAAAACCTCCGGTCCCTTCCAGACAGGGCTTATTCAATTTGCTCGTCTGCTTCTTCTGCGTAATCAGGTTCAAACACGGGGGGGACTTCATCCTGCATGAACCAGTCGGTTCCGGCTTCTATTGGTTGGGACAAGCCTTGCCTTTCCACGCCGGAACCGGCGGGGGTTCGGTGCAGGAGCGCGAGTCCAAGGCTGATGACCAGAAAGAGCGCGCCGAGGGCGGTCGTTGCCCTGGTCATTACGTTGCCTGAACGGGAGCCGAACGCGGAACCGCTGCCCCCGGCGAAAATCCCCCCGAGGCTGTCCCCTTCCTCATCCTGGGCCAATACAAGAAGGATAAGCAATATCGCCACAATGACGAAAAAAACCAGCAACACAACACTAAGTATTCCCATTACATAACCTCATCAAATCCGTAAATGTCCCACAGGAGAGGACGTCTATATAAGACAATTCTAACAGGTGGGAAGAAGTTATTCAAGTATACCAAACCCTGATTTATCTGGATGATCGCAATTGTTACCAAACATATCAAATCAGCGCGGCGAAGCGGGCTACCCATTCGGGCAGCTCGATGGCGCATTCTTATATTAGCAACTCTGACTTACCAAACAGTCATGGCTTTCCTTTATATACGCCATGCTGCCCTCATGGGTAGCCCGCTCTCGCCGCGACAAAGATATGTCAGACTACAAAGCGATCAAGCAGACAATCAGGGTTTTTCGGTGGGGAATTCTGTATATCACCCGTCGAAGTCGGCCAAAACGTTGACAGTCACCTTTTACAGAGGGTATTCCCGAAAACTCCCTAAAAAGGCTGTCTAAGTATTTCCTGTTTTCTTCTGTGTACTTGAAAGAATCGGGGAATTGAAACAGAACCGCCTCAAGCCGCCCCGCCGTCATCAAAGGTTCTATCGCCATTATGTAGCTTTTTGCCGCTTCCTGCCATTCATCGGCGTTTGCGTTCCTTGTAAACTGTTCATTGGCTCTCAGCGTAAACGTCAAATCCGGCGCTCCGTCTGCCAACAGAAGCCTTATTTTATCGGCTGTAGGCATTTTGTAACAGGTATAAAATATCTCCACGGTGGGGAATTGCGCGGCATAGTAGTATAAATATTCATTTTCTCCAATGTCGTGAGGGTAGAAGGTTCCCCAATCGTCGTAATCATAGCCGCAGGTTCCTATCAGGATTTTAGGCATGGGATAGAGTATATACTATACAAGTGTTAAGTGTCAACAAAAAAATAGTATCAAATACTCCCCGGAAGAAATCAGGATTACCGGGCTGCTATTGTCTTATTGGCACAGGGTGTAAGCCGCAGGCATTGGCCTTGCTCCTTATTTTTCATCTTCCAGCGACTTTAAGGCTTGTTTATACCCTTTATCAATATCATCCATGAATTTTTTCAAAATATTTACATAATCTGACGTTAAACATAAAAAAAACTCATCATCCTGCTCTGGCTTGGACAGAAAAAGCCGATAAATTTCTATATTAAAGGCTTTAGCGAGCTTCATTAGCGTTTTATCACTAACCCAACACCGACAGTTTTCGATTTCTCTAACCATATACACAGATATTCCAGCATCCTCAGCCAGTTTTTCTTGAGATAACCCCCTAATTTTGCGTAATTTTTTCAGATTCCTAGATTGAATTTCTCGGCAATCTTCACTATCAGCCATTATAGAGACTATAGACTACATTCTGTCCCAAAAAAACGAAGGGCAATAATATTATATGACCTATTGCCAATAATACACAAAATATGATAAGATACTACTTCAAAGGCAATAGAGATTTTTAACTATCTAGGAGCTTGTCGGGCTTAGCATAAATTTCATTCGATTTTTGTATATTTCAAAAAAATTTATACATGGTATTTTTCAAATTTGCTGAATTGGCCCAAATTGTTTTTAAATGCCGCTTAAAACCGTAAAACACCGGTGCATTTGTCCGGCTTTCCCTGTCATGCCAGGCATTCGGACAGGCTTGACCCTCCCATGAGCCTGTGAAGCCTTTTGAAGTTATACGCAACGCGGACTAATGCCCATTCGGTGTTTACCTTCTCTATCCCCCTCAGCATAAATTGCCGAA
>JGI24698J34947_10000975_pt1 | contig 14635 bp, 13 predicted proteins | sample TergutMp193P3_FD_34947 | JGI IMG/M metagenome (IMG submission 34947) | reverse complement strand
GGGGGGGGGGGCAGGGGGTCCCTTGACTACCCGCACAGGGGCCGTTGGGGGGTGGATACCAAGGGGCGTGGGTTCTTTAGCGCCCTTTGCCGCGGCGTCGAAATGCTGGCGTATGACTGATACCTGGTCCGGCGTCAGGTTGGAACTATGGCTTTTCCCTGTGACGCCGAGGCGCTTTTCAAGCACTTCGATGATGGCGTTATTACTAACGTCTATCTCTTTGGCAAGCTGATTTATGCGCATCATGAAGTAAAGAACCTCGAATCAGGGTGGTTGAAGGGTTGAAGAAAAACCATGGTTTATGTAATGTCAGCCATTGAACCTCTCGTTTGCGGCGTCTATGAGACGAAACGCCAGTTCCTGATCAACGCCGTCCACGTTAAGCAACTGCTCAACAGTCACAGTGTACAAGGATTTGACGTCATGGAACCCTGCATCTGCAAGGTTTTTGGCAATTTGTTCATTTAATCCATCAACATCCCCAATTTCATCCATCACGGTAAGCGCGGGCAAAACGCCTTCCGCTTCAACGGTTGCGGATAGCTCCGGCAGAGCGCTTTCCATGGCGTCAACGGTCTCCTGACGCTTTTCAGTATCGCTGCGAACGTCAATATTCCACCCTGTCAGCTTTGCGGCTAAGCGGACATTTTGCCCCCGCTTGCCAATGGCCACTGAAAGCTGGTCGTCCTCGACAATCACTTCTACCCTGCGGCGGTCGGGGTCAACAACCGTCACCTTTTGGGTTCTGGCGGGGTTCAGCGCGTGGGCTATGTACTTTGTGGGGTCTTCATCGAAGCGGACGATATCAATTTTTTCATTTTTCAATTCCCGTATGATGGCCTGTACCCTGCTGCCCTTGAGGCCAACGCAGGAGCCAACGGGATCAACATCGGGGTCAACGCTGTGCACCGCTACCTTGGCCCTGTCTCCGGCCTCCCTCACGCAGCTCTTGATGACCACCGTGCCGTCGTGGATTTCAGGCACTTCGCTGTCGAACAAGTTGATCAAAAGCCTCGGATCAGTCCTGCTCACATGGATTTGAGGCTCTTTGGCGCTCTTGTCAACCTGAGTGATGACAACCCTTATTCTCTGACCCTTGTCAAAGCGGTCGCCCCGCAGTATTTCAGAGCGCCGCAGCAATGCCTCAACCCTGTCAACCTCGCAAACGATGGAATTTTTTTCAAAGCGCTTGACCTCAGCCACAACGATTTCACCGATGCGGCTGAAAAAATCCTCATAAACGCGATCTCTTTCAGCCTCTCTGACCTTTTGGACCAGCACCTGTTTTGCGGCCTGGGCGGCTATGCGGCCTAAGTGCGTCGTATCCTGGGGGAGCCACAGGGTATCGCCTTCGGCGGCGTCTGGATTGAGGGCCTGAGCATCTTCCAGACCTATTTCCAGGTCTTCTTCCTCAACATCGGGAACAACCGTTTTCAGGGCATATACATGAAATTCGCCGCTGTCCCTGTCCATCTGAGCCTGAAAATTTCCATAGAAATCCCGGCTCTGAAAAAATTTTTCGGCGGCCCTGACAAGGGATTCCTCGACGGCGTTAAACACATCGTCTTCAGGAATACCTTTTTCGGCGGCGATCATTTTGACGCTGTCAAAAAAAGTATTGCTCACGAGGGCCATCTATGCCTCCCTGGAGGCGCTTTTCTCTGCGCCCGCCCGCTCGTTTGCGGCCAGCGCCGCATGGTTAATTTCAAACACAGGTTTTGGCGTTCCATCCTCGTCAAAGGGCGCCAGCCTGGCTCTTTGAATCATGTCATATGGAATTTGCTTTAGCCGCCCGTCTTCTTCAAGGGTGAAGGACATTTCAGAAACGGCGTTAATCCAGCCCTTAAAGCGCTTTTGTCCCTCAATGGGCGCGCGGGTTTGCGCCTTGCAGAGCCGCCCGGCAAAGCGTCTGAAATGTTCAGGAGTAACCAGGGGGCGCTCGACGCCCGGGCTGCTGATTTCAATAGTGGTTGTTTGTCTCAAAGACGGAAATTCAACGTCAAGCCACACCATCAGGCCATCGTTCACGGCGACGCAGTCGTCAAGGGTTACCGGCCTGTCGTGATCGGCGTGTTCTATATAAATCCTGAGCACCTCGTCCCTGCCCTCCCGGGCGGATTCGAGCAGGGCAATCTCAAAACCCAGCATTGAGAGCTGGCTTTCTATGGGGGGCTGTAGTTTTTTTAAATCCATGAAAACCCAAAAATGAATACAAAAAAACGGGCGAACCCGTTTGTCCGACCTGTAGAGCGCGATACAAACCGATCAGTCTCGGAGTACTCCCTGATCCAAGCGATCCAGGCCGTACGCGAATTAATAATAACAGGTTCTGTCTGAAAAGTTTAACTGAGCTGCTTGCAAAATTTCAAAATTGAACGCCTCTCCGCTATCCGCTATTTTGCATTGGCCTTGGCTAATTCTTTATCGCGCATTCCCAGGCGCTCGCTTAGGTCGCCCGATAGTTTTGTATCCAGAGGCACTAACTGATCCAGCAGTCTGGCGGCTTTTTTTGGGGCCATGGAGGCCAGTAAGCCCACGGCCACGTCAAAGTTTGTCTTTGCCAGCTCTTGCAAGGCCCTGCTTGCCTGGGTTGGGTCCATGGCTTCAAACGTCCTGACCAGCTGCTCGTCAACCTTTGAGACGGTTCTCAGGCTAATGCGCTCTTCGCGGATTTTTTCGATTTCACGGGTCTGCTCTTCCTTCATCCTTTCGAGTTCGCGGATTCGCTCTGCTTCTATGGCTTTTTCGCGGTCCTGAAGCCGCTTTTGCTCCTTTGCTCGCTCCGCTTCAAATTTTGCTTTTTCTTCCGCAAGGGATTCAAGCGATTTTTGGAGCGCTTGCTGGGCGGCCGTTATTTTTTCCTGTTCCTGGGCCAGGGTCGCCTGAAGGGTGTTCAAGCGCTGTTCGAGCTGGGACAGAGCCGTCTCTTTTTTTATAACCACTTTTTCCCTGGCTTGAATTTTTTCGGCCAGCTCGCCAAGCCTCACGCCTTCGGGCTGGCTTTTGCTCTCCTGGGCCGACAGCCATAGCACGCAGAAGGACAGGGCGATGGGGACAATGATCCAGAGCAGTTTGCGGGGCGACATGGTTAGACTCCTTACTTTTCAAGACGCTCTTGGGGATTTGAACTGGTAGCGCATCACGGCAAGCTCATCGGCCTGCTGCTGTTCTTCTTTGGAAACTTCAAAGTCGTATTGCTCCTGGCGGCGCTCCCTCAGGCGCAGGAGCGTCAGGTGTTCGCGGTGGGCCTTCGTCAGCGCCCGTCTTGCTTCATCCACCAGTATTTGAACCCTTGCTATCTCCGCGTTGGTTTCATCTGTTTTTCGCTCGAGTGAAACCAGAAACCTTTCAGCAGAGCGCCACAAATCCAGGTTTACGGCCTGACCCCGGCCTACGCTGCGCTGGCGGAATGTTGAATTTTGAAGTTGTTTTATGTCGTCTAAGCGATTTCGCAAAAGTTGTAATTCCCCCATGACCTTGCCAAGCAGGCGCTGGGCGTCTTTTTTCCTGGCCTCCCTAAGTTTCAGGAGGGGGGCTAGACGAAATTGAAATCGCTTTGCCATATTACAGAGCCTCAGCCAGATATTGGCTCAAGTCTATACCAAAAACCTTGCCCATATCCAAAAGAGTTTGTTTATAGCCGGACTCCTCCGCTACTGCCTGGCGCAAAAAAGCCAGTATAGGAGGGTTGAACTGTATGGCCTGGTCAATTTGGGGGCTGGAGCCGCGCGTGTACGCGCCAATTTGAATCAGATCTTCTGAATCGTTATAGGTGGCCATCAGGTCGCGCATCTTGGCGCATAGCTGTTTTTGCTCAGATATGGCCAGCGTGGAAAAAAGCCTGGAGATACTTGCCAGCACGTCAATGGCGGGGTAGTGGTTTCTGCCCGCGAGCTTTCTGGACAGCACTATGTGGCCGTCTAAAATACCACGCACAGTATCCGCGATAGGCTCGTTCATGTCGTCGCCCTCGACCAGCACGGTATAGATGCCCGTTATAGAGCCTTGGTCTTCAAAATTACCGGCCCGCTCCATCAATCTTGGCAGCAGGGCAAAAACAGAAGGCGTATAGCCGCGGCTTGAGGGGGGTTCGCCCGCCGAAAGCCCAACTTCCCTCTGGGCCATGGCAAAGCGCGTCACGGAGTCCATCATCATCAGCACGTCTTTGCCCTTGTGCATGAAGTACTCGGCGACGGCAGTCCCGGCCAGGGCGCAGCGCAGGCGGAGAAGGGGGGTCTGGTCTGATGTCGCCACCACGACGACGCTTCTGCGCAAACCTTCTTCGCCCAAATCGTTTTCTATGAACTCCTTTAATTCGCGGCCCCTCTCGCCTACCAGAACGATGACGTTCACATCGGCGCTGGTGTTTCTGGCTATCATTCCCAGGAGCGTTGACTTGCCAACGCCCGAACCCGCGAAAATCCCGATTCGCTGGCCCTTCCCAAGCGTCAGCATTCCGTCAATGGCCCTTACGCCCGTTGACAGCACCTCCCGGATGCGCTTTCGCTTCATCGGGTTTGGCGGAGCGTTGTTGACCGGAACTCTGGCCAGAATGTTAATCGGCGGGCCTTCGTCAATGGGGTTGCCTAAGGGGTCAATTATTCTCCCCAGCATTGTATCTGACACTGGCAGCAAAGGCATGGCGCCTGTTGCTTCCACCCACATGCCCGGCCTTACGCCGTCTGTATTATCAACAGGCATCAAAAGAACTTTTTTGCCATTGAAGCCCACGACTTCGGAAGAAATCAACCGTCCCTCCGCGCTGTGTATCAGCATTTCCTCGCCAATGGCGCCATCGGGGCCAACGGATTCAACAATGAGTCCAACCAGCTTTGACACGCGTCCCATAACCGTTTCTGTTGGGAGTTTTGGCACACGCTCTAAAAGGGGCAGCAGGCGCATCAGATTTGCCCCTCCTCCCTGAGGCGGTTTACAAGGCTCAACAGGCGCTCGCGCCGTCTTTCAAAGGTGGCGTCAATAACCGTATCAGCCGTCTCAAGCCTGAAACTCCCCCTGCTCAGTTCAGAATCCGCCAGCAGGCGCGTGCCTGGATATCTCGTTGTGAAATTGGACTTAGCATATTCTAAATCTTTTGGGTGTACGAAAATTACCAGGGCCGGTTCAGATGGGGCGGCGGATTCGGGCAGCGGGAAGGGGTGGGCTTCCAAAATGGAACTCAGCAGCGGGCCAGCGGCGTCCTCTGCGGCCTCCAGATGTTGGGCGGCCAGGTATTCGGCCATGACGGTGATCAGGGCCAAAACTTCTTCTCCGGCCGCGCTTTTATGCAGGCTAACGGCGTCTGAAAGCGCTTTTAAGCTGTCTTCCAGGCGGCCTACATGAACCTTGAACTGGTTTTCTGCTGACTCGCGGCCTTCTTTTTCCCCCAGCGCATAACCTTCTTCGTAGGCCCGCTGGCCGATTTCAACAACCTGCTGTTCGGCCGCAACTACCTTTTGTTCAGCCGCAACCACCTTTGGTTCAGTCTGAGCTATTATTTCCGCGGCCTGCTTTTCAGCCTGAGCTATTTTTTGCGCTATCTCTTTTTCTGCTTGAGCAAACTTTTCCGCAATTATTCGTTCCACGGACTCAAAGCGCTCCTGTATTTCTTCCGGCGTCTCCGAAAACGGCGCCCCAAGCGGTTCTTCTGAGTCGGAGGGGGGCAGTATGTCGTCTAACTTTGGCTGCGTATCCGCGATTCGATACGTGTACGACTCGACGCGACGCGCGTCTATGTTTTTGGCGGATATGATCCTGGCGTCAAGAGACATAGTCGTCGCCGCCTCCTCCGCCGCCAATCGTGACCACGCCTTCTTCTTCTAACTGCCTGACTATTTCAACTATCTCGTGCTGCGCCTTTTCAACGTCCCGCAGCTTTATGGGGCCCATGAAGTCCATTTCTTCCTTCATCATTTCAACGGCGCGGGACGACATATTTCTGAAAAACTGCGTGCGTAATTCCTCGCTCGTACCCTTTAAGGCGATGGTCAAAACCTTCTTGTCGGCGCGCTTTAGTATTTCTAAAACGCCGATATCGTCAATCAACAGAATATCGTCGAAGACAAACATCAAATCCCTGATGCTGCCTGCCAACTGGGGGTTATCAACTTCAATTTTTTCAAGGACGGTCCTGCCCGTTGTTCTATCCATGCGGTTAAAGAGTTCGGCGACGGCGCGCACGCCTCCGTAAGCCTCTGTGGCAAATGAGCCTAATGCTTCCAGTTTTTGCTCTAATATTAATGAAATGCGCCGCACAACCTCAGGGCTGATTTCCTGCAGGTTTGCCATCCTCATGCACACCTCGGCGCGCAGGTCTTCGGGGAGGCTGGCTATTAGTTCGCCCGCCTGCGTGGCGTTTAAGTGGGCAAGGATTAGCGCTATAGTCTGCGGGTGTTCGCTTTGTATAAATTTTGATAATTGCTGCGGGTTTGCGCGCTCAAGCGAAGTAAACCCTGCGCTGGATTCCAGAGCTTTAGTCAGGCGGTCAATGATCTTTCGGGCGGCCTCAGGTCCTACGGACTTGATCAGCAGCTTTTTGGCAAACTCAATACCGCCCTGGCTTATATAGGTTTTGGCCAGACTCATCGTGTGGAATTCTTCCATCACGTCGTCGGCCACCTCTGGCAATATGTTTTTTGTAAGGGCGATTTCCTTTGAAATCGCTTGAATTTCATCTTCTTCCAAATACTTGAATATACTGGCGGCTACCTCGTCGCCAAGCGTGACCATGAGAACCGCGGCTTTTTGAGCGCCTGAAAACTTAGCCATTATTTTCCTCCATCATCATCAGACAGCCATGAACGCACCAGAGACGCGGCGTTTTCAGGGTCAGTTGCGACAAGTTCTGTAATTCGCTGTTTAATGACCTCCCGCCTTTGTGATTCCGGAGCTTGAGAGGCGGTTGAGGCGTTGATTTCATCTTCAATTTCAGCCCTGAGTTGGGCCAGGGTTTTGGTCGGCTCCTGAGGTTTCTCGGCCATTGCCTCTCCTTCCGCTACTGCTGCTGCTTCTTCTCCTGCTGCTGCCGCTGCTTCTTCCTCATCAACCTCCATGAGTGTTGGTTCTTCCTCGGGGACCTCTTTTTCTCTGGTGATAAATTTGTAAATCAGCCAACCGATAAACCCTAGAAGAATGATAGCAAAGGGGGCTAAGATTTTAGCCAGGTCAATCCAATATTGCCTTCTTGCGGCGTCCTCCTCCCTCGGGTCTGATGTGGCCGCAAAGCTTATGCTGTCAACGGTTACGATGTCGCCGCGAGAGTTATCTATGCCGGTGGCGCCGGCTACGAGGTTACGGAATTTTTCAAGCTCTTCAGGCGTCCATGGTACGGGCTTTTGTTCATAATCGCCCCTGAGGTTTCTCTCCCAGGTGGTTTTTTCGTCCAGCAATACAGATATTGAAATCCGCTTGATGCTTCCGGGGGATTTGTCCACGGCGCGCACCGTATTGCTTATATCATAATTGGTTGTTGATTTTTTCAGATCCTTGGTTTCAAAAATGTTTGCCCCAAAAGCCTCGGCGTCAGCGGGGGCGACGTTTGTCGGGGTTCCAGGTATTCCAAGGGGCGGCTGGCGTTTGGTGCTTTTTTCTTCTTCTGTCTGCACCGCCCTTTCAACTTGCCCCTGGGGGTCAAAGGTTTGCTCTGTGATTTGAACCTTGTCAAAATCCAGCTCGACCTTTGCCGAAGCCATTACTTTTCCCCTGCCCACGGCAGGCTCCAACTGCTCCGTGACCTTTTCAACCAGGTAGTACTCTTCCTCGCGCTGCATCTTTCGCTGAGTGTCCGTGATTTTGGCCTGTGTATCCCTCTTGTTCAAAATCCTTGCGTTATGGTCTGAAATGACGACGTTTTCGGGTTTTAAGCCCTCAACGCTGTGAGACACCAGATTTGTGATGGCCTGCACGTTTTCTTCGGGAAGCGTGCGGTTGCTCACCAGGCGCAACAGAACCGACGCCTTGGCCTCTTCTTTTTCGCTTACAAAAATTGAATCCTTTGCCGGCGTGATGATGACCTTGGCGTCTTTGATGATGTGGGGCAGCCCCTCCCGGAGAGTTTTTGCCAGGTTTTTTTCCTGAGCCAGCTTATATGTTGTTTTTTGAGAAAACTCGGTTGTGGTCAGCCCGGGGGATTCAAGTTTTTCAAAACCGACCGTTTCCCCTGATAGAATTTGCTCGCCGGCAATGCTCAGCCTGAGCTGGCTCACCTGCTTTGCCGGTACGTAAATGGCGCGCTGGTCTGAACTCAGTTCGTACTTGACGCCCTGTTTTTTGAGGCTTTCGATCACGGCGTTGGCGTCAATCGGGTTCAGGTCAGACATCAAAACGCCCATGGGTTCCCTGCTGGCCCAGACGCCCAGGCCGACAAGGAAAATGAGCAAGATGAGCGTGATGGCAACGACCATGCTCTTCTGTATGGTCGTCAGGCCCAGAAAGGCCCGCTTGATCTGCTGTAAGATGCTTCTTATGTCAAAGCTACCGTCGGCCATTTGTTCCCCGAAATAGCCTACGTTCTTTGACTAACTGTCACTACATCTGCATCCGCATGACTTCGCGGTAGGCTTCGATGAGCTTAGAACGTACGGCCATCATAGTATTAAAACTAACTTCGGCCTTTTGGACAGCCAAAATAGCCGAATGCATGTCAGTCCCTTGTCCTGTCATCAAATTTCGTGCCTCTCGCTCGGCTGCCTGTTCATCGGTATTAACTTCTTGCAGCGCCTTTTGAAATAAATCTCTGAAGCTAGGCGCGTCCGGGCTTGCAGGCGAGCCTGGAGCCTCGTTTTGGCTAAGCAGCTTGTGCGCGTTTATTTGGCTGAGGTTGAGTAGTGGGTCCATGGTAGCGGCTCGTTTTGTTGGTTAAGGGTAGTGTGGTTTCGGGTTATTTACCAGTCAGAAAATTGTCAGTTGCGGTTATTGTGTTCTCAACATGTCAAGGGCGGATTGTCCCATTGTTCTGACGGCGCGCACAACATTGGCGTTTGCGTCGAAGGAACGGGCCGCTTCTGTCAGATTAACCATTTCCTCGATAGGATTAACATTTGGGTAAACGACAATTCCATCCTCATTGGCGTCTGGATGACCGGGGTCATATTTGTAAACAAACGGGTCGTTTGACGTGTGGATATTAGCTATTCGCACTCCGGCCAGGGGCATCCCGTCAACTGTAGTGCCTAGCGTCTGCACTTGAAAAACAGCGTCTTTTTTCTTAAACGGCCCGCCCTCAGGCGTCCGCGTTGTTTCGCTGTTTGCCACATTAGCGGCAATCAACTGTACTCTAAGACGCTGGGCGGACAACCCTGAAGCGGCGACATCGTATATTTTATTGAATGACATCACCTGCCTCCATCACGAATAGCGGATAAAACCTTTCTTATGGCGGTTTGCGCGAATAGAGTTGCCTGGCTGAACGTCCCTTGCGTTTGCATTATCTTCATATTTTCCTTGTCAATGTTGACGTCGTTCAGGTCATTGCGCTCGTATGTGGTAACGGCTCTGTCCAGGGCGTATGGCAGCGTCCTGGTTTCAGCGCCAAACATGTGCCTTGGGTGTGTGCGAGACATAGGCAAAGATTGCCCTGGTTTGTCGTCCAGCACGTCCTTCAGTACTTCATGAAACGGAAAATCCCTTGTGCGATATCCGGGCGTGTCAATGTTAGCCACGTTGGAGGCAACCAGGCCCATGCGGCGCGAAGCCACTGTCATGGTCTTGTCCATGGTGGTGACCATGTCGTTTTTGGAAAGCAGATCAAACATAAAAAGCCCCTGTGCAAAAATCGCCCAGTTAGTAATCGTCCAGTTTGCTTATGCACGGCCCGTGCCGAAATTGAGGGGGCAATTTTTGTGGTTGCAAGTTGTGTGACTTTGCTATTCTATTATTAGTTGAGGTGTTGCCTATGAAGATGACCAAAAAAAACCACAATGATGTTCTGATATTGTGTCCGGAGGGAAAGATCACCCTTGGCGACGGCGATCAGGAGCTTGGAGAGGCTGTCCGCACAGAGCTTGACAATGGCGCCCGCAAGATGGTCATTGATTTTTCCAGGGTCAGCTATTTGGATTCATCCGGTATTGGCGAATTGGTTGGCTGCTACACGTCAATCAAGAACAAAAACGGCGAATTGCGAATTTGCGGAATGAACTCCAAAATCTTTGGCCTCATGAAGATGACCAGCCTGCATTCCGTTTTTGAAGTCAGGGACACTGAAGCAGAGGCTCTCGCTGATTTTTGATTTTTATATCGAAAAACCCGCTCCAATTATTGAACCAAGCCGGAAAACCGTCACAGGCTTGGTTTATTGTCTATAAAGCCCGGCCCCATGCAGCGAGGCGCCGTCCACTTATACCTGCCCCTGGCCTTTCTGTTAATGACCGGTTCGGCTGTAGCTCAGGAGTCATGGAAGCTGGTTGGTAATCCTGAAGTTAAAGGCGGCAGTTACGACGATGAGCGATTTGCCAGGCTGGCCCTTGGTTTCAGGGCAGGGCAGGACGTTGACCTGGAACGGCTGCGCGTAGGTCTGGAGGCTGTTCGCGCAACGGACAGGTTCAGAAGCGTGGATGGGCGCCTTGAGGACGCGCCCGGCGGCAAAATCGCTCAGCTGTATTTAGAGCCGTGGCCCGCGCTCAAGTCGGTAAATACAGATATTCCCGCCGAATTAAAAAAAATGGTAAGACCATGGCTCCACGAGCTTCGGGCGGGGACGAGGCCGGGCAATCTTGCCATAGGCGCCTGGAAAAAAAGGGCCGGAGAATGGCTTGCCGTTTGGGGGTATCCATCGGCAAAAGTTGAAGTTACGCGGTCAGGGGGCGGGGATTCCATAACCATATCTGTTGACGCCGGAAAGCCAAACACGATACTCCAACTTGAGATGACAGGCGATATTGGCATAGTGGCGCGGGAATCTATATTGAGAGACCTGGGGTGCAAAACAGGGCTGACGATTTGGACGAGCGACGTCCAGCGCAGAGCCGTTCAACGCCTTAACCGTCGTTTTGCCAGATATAAATATTTGTTTGCGAACGCAAAATTTGCGTGGGATGAAGATAGCGGCAAACTCGCCGTGGATATTAAGGCAGGGCCGGTGGTGAGTCTGAAGGTCAGCGGCGTCCGTCTGAGGGTTGGTCAGTTGAAGGAATATTTAGGCTTGCCGAGCGTTGATCGCTATGGCGCGGATTTTTTGGGAGAAGCCGAGCGCAGGCTTACAAACAAATTTCAAGCCGAAGGCCGGCCCCTTATCAAGGTAAGCCTCAGAGAAAGCCGGATTAGCGGAAAATTGCCCGAAAAAGCGATTCTGCTTGAGTGTATAGCCAGCGATGCTAATATCATGCGGGTTTCGGATATTAAAATCAGTGAAAATAATAAATTAAATAAAGCCGATCTGCTGAGGGCGGCCAAAACCGATTTCAAAAGCCTTTTTTTTATAAAACCAAAGGGAACGCCCGAACTCGTTGAAAACAGTTTGGCCCATACCCTGAGTTATTGTCTTTCGCTGGGATATACGGACGCCAGGGTCAGGCATGAATGGATAACAGAGGATAAAAAAACTAATTTGCTGCTTATTATTGATGAAGGCGTGTATCAGGAGATCAAAGAAATTACTATTGATTATGAGGCAAATACACAATCAGATATTGAAAAAATAAGAAAAGCGCTCTTTGACTTTTTTGATATGGGCGCTCCCTATAGAGAAGGCGTTGCCCAGTTGGAATTTAAAAGCCGCCGCAAGGAGTGGATTACAAGCGCTATGCGTTGGGAGTCGCACGAAAACAATATTGATAAATTAACAATGTTAAATACAACGCCGTTTATTAAAGTCCATGTCGCCGCTATTCGTTCTGTGATACAGCAAGCGCTGGCATCCAGCGGCGTGGCCAGCCCAAATGTTAATATCACTGTTGAGGCGGATGAAAATGGCGGAATATTGGCGCGTTTAAACGTGCCGCAGCAAAAACTTGAACGCTTGCGCAGATTGATAATTCAGGGAGCGGAACGCACAAAAGCGGATTTTTTACGATCTGAGATGCGCCCCACGCCAAACCAGGAAGGCATTACCTTTGGCCAGCCCCTTGTCACTTCTTCCATCACGGGCGCCAGGATGAGCTTAGGCGCGCTGGGCATTTTTAGCAGTGTTGACGCCAGGCCGATGAGCGAGGTTGCCGATCTGGATTCAGGCCCCCCGATCTACTGGACGCCGGGCGACATGTTGTTCCAGCTTAAAGAGCGTCCGCTGTGGAATTTCAGCAACTCATTCAGCTATGACAGAAGCGTGGGCTATCAAGTCGGCCTTGGCGCCCAGAGGATAAATATCGCGGGGCAGGCAAAAACCCTGGACTTCAGCGTGAGGGCCGGGGACGGCACAATAAACAGCTCGTTGCTGGAGAACTTATTTCCAACTGGTAATCTGGAGCGCTCCCTGGATGTTTATAGCATAGGTTATTCAGACCCGTGGCTTTCGACCCAGCCTCTTTCAAAGTGGCTCTCTAACAGGGCGTTGCTTCGCGGCGACGTTGCCTATATCAGGGAGCGCCAAAACGCCTACACGATAATCAGGCGCAGGTTTGTGACGAGCCTTGAGTGGCGGGCGCGGGATCAAAAAAACGACATTCGGATTGCGCGCGTTGGCTATCGCTTTGAAAATGTAGGAATCACGCCGGACGATGAGGATATCAGGGAAGAGATGATGTCCCCTGAGCGCCCTCTCTTGTCTGTTCCATTTATTCAATTCATCTGGGATACCCGGGATCATCCCTTTGACCCAAAAAGGGGAAGCATAATATCAATACAATTGGAAACAGCGCTTCAAGCTCTTGGCACAAGCGCGAACAGCGGTTTTGTAAAAGCTGATTTTCGTTTTGGCTGGAACTTCCCCATGGGCGAAAAAGCCAGGTTTGGCGTCACGAGCCTGGCGCTCAGACTTGGCGCGGCGCGCCCCACATCCAGCACGTCGCAGGAGTTGCCGTTGTCCGAGCGTTTTTTTGGGGGCGGACCAAACTCACACCGTGGTGTTGAGCCTGATCAACTGGGGCCTTTTGGTATAACCATGTATAGCCGGCAAAATGTTCCGATAGGGGGACAAGGCATAGCGCTGGCCAGCCTGGATTACAGGTTTCCCCTGCCAATGTGGGGTCAGTGGATTTGGGGCGAAGTGTTTGTTGATTCGGGAGAAGTCTATAGGTATGTAAAGGATTACATAACAGACCTGCCTAGAGAAGCGCCGCCATTCACGTATTCTTTCCCCCATTGGAGAACATCCGTTGGCATTGGCCTGGTGCTGCGGCTTGGCGGATTTCCCATAAAAATAGAGTACGCCTGGGACGCCAGAAAGATATTGGGTAAAATAGACGATGGAGCTTATGCTGATTACGTTGAAAAAACCAGACTGAAAAACCTGCTTGTTTCGGCGGGTGTTCAGTTCTGATGGTGTTTCTGTATCAAAATCGCGTTCGCGTTTTTGATATATAGCGCTTCCCCTAAATATTAGCGTTGTTACATGATTCAATTATGTCTGGCAGAAAAAGGCAAAGTCGGCATGCAGCGCTACTTTCCGGTTCAAAACCGCGAGTACGGCATTGCTGATATCCCTGGAGCGAAACGCGGTTTTGAACCGGAAACGCTATAGTCACTGAAAAATGAGAGTCTGACGCCCGCGTCCCTGGCAAATTCGGAGGTTTTGCAATCATCTATTATAATAATTTCAGGAGGATGTTGCTGATATGTTCAATCCCAAATTAATCCATGGACTGGCGATAGCCGTTTTGATTTCCGGCATTCCGGCCTTTACTCAAAACAAGAAACCAGCCGCCATTGAAGACCTGTACCGCCTGAAGGGCGTATCCGGCTTGAGCCTAAGCCCCGACGGCACAAAACTGTTAATTCAGGTTTCAAGCCAGGACTTTAACGCCTCAAAGCGAAATTCAAATATTTGGCTTATTAACACGCTTAACGGCGAGAGCAGGCAGATAACCTATTCCGACAAATCTAACTTTTCGCCCTTCTGGTCAAGTGACGGGAAAACCATTTACTTTAGCTCCAACAGGGAAGGGGGCTTGCAGTTGTGGCGCATCAGCCTTGATGGCGGGGAAGCGGCCAGGGTTACGTCCTTCGCGCCCGGCGCAGGCTCGCCAAAACTGCTGCCCTCCGGCAATCAGGTTATATTCACCGCTTCTGTTTTTCCCGAAGCCGGGGCCGACGCCGCCAAAAATACAGAATTACTCAATAAGCTGGAGACAGGTCCCGTGCAGGCCCACTTAGCTGATGGACTGCTGGAAAGGCATTGGGACTCCTGGCGCGATTTTCAGTACACACACCTATTCAGGGCCTCTTTCAGCGGCGGCGTCGAGGCAATTACATCGGGCAAGACAGACTTTCCGGCCTATGGGCAGGGTTTTGACGTCAGCCCGGACGGCAANGAAATTTGCGCCGTTACAAATATAGACGANGTTACGGCGCTATCCACAAACCAGGACCTCTTTTTGATCANCCTGGACGNCAACGCCAAACCGCGCCGGATTACAACCAACAAGGCATTTGACGGCGATCCNAAGTACAGTCCTGATGGCAAGTGGATTGCCTACAGGCTTCAAAAGCGCCCGGGCGCGGAGAGCGACAGATTCAGGCTCGCCGTGTTAGACCGCTCGACTAT
>JGI24698J34947_10000974_pt1 | contig 14641 bp, 13 predicted proteins | sample TergutMp193P3_FD_34947 | JGI IMG/M metagenome (IMG submission 34947) | reverse complement strand
ACCACGCCACGAGCTGCCCGAATGGGCGGATTCCCGCACTGATCGACTCGATATGTATGATGTCGTTTGTAATCATCCCGACAAATCAGAGTTTTGCAAAGACTCATTTTTCTGGACATATCAACAATCATGCTGTAAAATATGGAAAATGGAGGTAGCCATGCAAACAGTGTGCGGAATCGATCTGGGAACCCAGAGTTGCAAGCTGATTGTTTATGATTATGAAAAAAAGAAAATCGTGGCAGAGGCGCAGGCGCCGGTGGATTTGATTGAAGAAAACGACGGCACAAGGGAGCAGAAAGCCGAATGGTACGACGCAGCCCTGAAGGCCTGCTTTGACAAGATAGACAAGGCCGCCAAAAGCACCATAGCGGCTATGGGCGTTTCGGGCCAACAGCATAGTTTTGTGCCGCTGGATGAAAAGGGGAAGGCGGTCTACAACGTGAAGCTCTGGTGCGACACGTCCACGGCCGCCGAATGTGAGGAGCTCACCAAATTGGCAGGCGGCGAGAAAAAGCTCATCGCCAAAACAGGACTCCCGATGAGGCCCGGCTACACTGCGCCCAAGGTCCAGTGGCTGAAGAACCACAAGCCCAAGGCCTTCGCCAGTTTGCGCCATGTGATTCTTCCCCACAACTACATCAACTTTCTCCTAACAGGCGTCTACTGCGCCGAATACGGGGATGCCTCGGGCATGGCCCTTTTTGATGTCCGGGAGCGAAAGTGGTCTTCGGCAGTGTGCAAGTACATTTCGCCTGATCTTGAAAAATGGCTCCCGCCCCTCATTGCGGCTGACGAAGCAGCCGGCAAAGTAAACGCGAAGGCGGCTGCCCTCTACGGCATTCCCGAAGGGGCGCTTGTCGCGTCAGGCGGCGGCGACAACATGATGAGCGCCATAGGCACAGGTACTGTGCGGGACGGCTTCCTCACGATGAGCCTTGGCACATCAGGCACCTTATTCGGCTTTTCCAAAACGCCGGTAATCGACCCCACCGGTAACCTGGCCGCCTTCTGCTCCTCAAGCGGCGGCTGGCTCCCGCTCCTGTGCACCATGAACTGCACCGTGGCGAGCGAGAAGTTCCGCGGCCTATTCGCCCTCGGCGTGAAAGATTTTGACGCGGAAGCCGCGAAAGCGCCCATTGGCTCAGGCGGCGTTGTGGTTCTTCCCTTCTTCAACGGCGAGCGCACACCAAACCTCCCCAACGGCAGGGCGAGCGTCAACGGCATCACTGCCGCCAACTTCACGCGGGAGAACCTGGCCCGGGCCGCGCTGGAATCGGCCATCTTCGGCATGAGGATTGGGCTTGAGGGCTTCAAAACGCTGGGCTTTAAGGCAAAGGAAATACGGCTGACAGGCGGCGGTTCAAAAAGCGGGATTTGGCAGGGCATAGCGGCTAACGTGATGAATCTGCCGTTGCGTATTCCCGCGAGCGCCGAAGCCGCCGCGATGGGCGGCGCGATACAGGCCCTTTGGTGCCTCTCGCACAATTCGCCTAACGTAAAGAAAACCACTATTGAGGCCCTGACCGACGAGCATGTCGTACTGGAAGGGGGCGCAATTGTCAAACCGGATAAAAAAGACGCGGCGGCCTATGACAAGGCCTACGCCGAGTATTCACGGTACCTTGGGGCTTTAGGCCCTCTATATAAATAACTTTTAAGCAGTAAGGAGAAGGATATGGCGGATTATTTTATCGGAAAGAAAGAGTATTTCCCAAAGATCAATAAAATCAAATTCGAGGGGCCAAAGAGCGACAATCCCCTGGCGTTCAAGTTCTATGACCCGGAAAAGAAAGTCGGCAAGAAGAAGATGAAGGATCATCTACGTTTTGCTATTGCCTACTGGCACAGTTTCTGCGCCGATGGGACCGATCCCTTCGGCTCTGCCACTCACATCCACCCCTGGGGCGCGGACGCGAAGACCCCAATGGAAGCCGCAGAAAACAAGATGGATGCCGCCTTTGAGTTTATCACCAAAATTGGCGCGGAGTTTTACTGTTTTCATGATCGGGACATGGCGCCGGAAGGGCAGAACCCTCAGGAGAGCGAGAAAAACCTGTTTACGTTAGTCGCCACGGCAAAGAAGATTCAGAAAGCGACAGGGGTCAAGCTCCTGTGGGGAACCGCGAACCTTTTCGCACACCCGCGCTTCATGAACGGCGCCGCCACGAACCCGGAATTCGGCGTGGTAGCTCTTGCTGCGGCCCAGGTGAAGGCCGCCATTGACGCGACGATTGAACTGGGCGGCCAGGGCTACACCTTCTGGGGCGGAAGGGAAGGCTACATGAGCCTCTTGAACACCGACCTCCAAAAAGAAAAGGATCACCTGGCCCGCTTCCTGGGCATGGCGCGTGACTACGCCCGCAAGCAGGGCTTCAAGGGCGTGTTTTACATTGAGCCCAAACCGATGGAGCCCACCAAGCACCAGTACGACTACGACACCGAAACCGTGATCGGCTTCCTGCGCCACTACGGCCTTGACAAGGACTTCCGCCTGAACATCGAGGCCAACCACGCGGAACTCGCGGGCCACGAGTTTGCCCATGAGCTTGAGAGCGCCGCCGCCGCCGGGCTCTTCGGCTCGGTGGATGCCAACCGCGGCGACCAGCAGAACGGCTGGGACACAGACCAGTTCCCCATGAGCTACTATGAAACTGCCATGGCCATGTACGCCGTCCTGAAAGCAGGCGGCTTTACGACAGGCGGCCTCAATTTCGATGCCAAAATCCGCCGCAACTCGATTGACCCGGCTGACCTCTTCATAGCGCATATCGGCGGCATGGACGCCTTTGCAGTCGGCCTTGAAGTCGCCCAGCGTATCATCGACGACGGGAAAATCCCCGCCTTTGTCAAAAAGCGCTACGCCTCGTTCAATACCGGGGACGGCGCGAAGTTCGCCAAAGGCGAGCTCGACTTCGAAGCCCTCGCCGGGATCGGAAGCGCTGCGGGTTATGGCAAGACCGGCATCACCAGCGGCAAACAGGAGTATTTGGAGAATATCCTGAACCAGTACCTAATGGGGATCGGGGTATAGGGAATAGGGAAAAGAGAAGAAGCAGCAAGAAACTCTCACTGAGGCACGGAGGCGCAGAGGATTGCGCGTAATCACCCAAACGCTCGATCTTATCATGTTTTTTCTTTCTAATAAAAAGAAAAAAAGAAGAAAAGACCGGTTTACTATCACTCCTGGTTTTCCGTGCCTTTGTGCCCCTGTGCGAGGTCTTTTCAAAAAAGGATGCAATCGTGGAAGAGAAATCGGGTAATTACCAAGCTAATATCCATAACGCCGATTATGAGATTGAGTATCTCCAGTCCAGGCTGGATTCTTCGGGGCTTGTCAACATAGCGGGCCGGGAAACGGAATCCCTTAACGGCAAGTGGAATTTCGGCGTGGATCTCTACGACACCTGCCGCCGGGCGCATTGGTTCAGGGATGAGCGTTTCGATGCGACGGGAAGGGAATACCCTTTGGATTATGACTGGGAAGCCTGGGAGAGGATCAAGGTTCCCTCATGCTGGAACCTTGAAAAGACCGAATTGCATTATTTTGAAGGCTGCGGCGTTTATACAAGGACCTTTCGCTATTTCCCGCAATCAAAGGGGGAGAGGCTGCTGCTTCGTTTTGAGGGTTGCGCCTACCGGGCGACGGTATTCCTCAACGGGAAGATCATCGGGACACATGACGGCGCGTCCACCCCTTTTAACGCCGACATCAGCGACGCGGTTCAAACAGACAACCGCATTATCGTGGTGGTCGATGCCGGCCGCAACCATCAGCGTATACCCATGGAAAACACCGACTGGTTCAACTACGGCGGCATCTACCGCGACGTTTACCTTGTCCGGCTTCCCCCTGTCTTCATCAAGGACTGGTTTGTGCGGCTTGCGCCTGACGGGGCGTTTTCAACGATACTTGCCGATGTAAAGATCGTAAGTGCCGAGGGAAAGCAGGTCAACGGCAAGGCGTTGCTGGAAATACCGGCTCTTTCGGTGAAGCAGGAAATCGTCATTGAAAACGGAAAGGGGGAAGCGAAAATTCCCGCCCGGCCTGAACTGTGGTGTCCCGAAAATCCAAAGCTCTATGAGGTCTCGGTTTCTTTTGACTCTGGCGGCTGTGTTNATTTTGTCAGGGACAGGATAGGTTTCCGTGAGATTAAGGCGAANGGACACGAAATTTTCCTCAATGGAAAGAAGATCTTCCTCCGGGGCTGCTGCGTACACGAGGATCATTTTGCCCTGGGAAAAACGACAAACGAGGATGTTATACGCCAGACCATCAGTGACCTGAAAGAGATGAACGGCAATTACTTGAGGCTGGCGCATTACCCCCATGACGGCCGCTTTGCCCGTATCGCCGATGAGGAAGGCATTCTGCTCTGGGAGGAGATCCCCGTTTATTGGACGGTTGCCTTTGACAACCTCGCCACCTACGCGGATGCCGAAAACCAGTTGAGTGAGCTTATTCTGAGGGATCGCAACCGGGCAAGCGTCGTCATTTGGTCGGTGGGAAACGAAAACGCCGACACCGACTCAAGGCTTGCCTTCATGTCGAAACTTGCGCAAAAGGCAAGGGCCCTTGACGGTTCGCGCCTTGTTTCGGCGGCCTGCCTTATCGACCACGAGAAACTCCGGATTCTGGATCGCCTGGCCGATTCTCTCGACGTGATTGGCATAAACGAATATTACGGCTGGTATGAGCCTGACTTTGATAAACTGCCGAAGATACTCGCCAATTCCAATCCCGGGAAGCCGGTGCTTGTCTGCGAATTCGGCGCCGATGCCCGGCTGGGCCAGCGCGGGAGCGTGGATGATCTCTGGACGGAGGATAAGCAAAAAAGCCTTTTTGAGAAGCAGGTGGATACCTTTAAAAAATGCCCTTATATCGCCGGCACGAGTCCCTGGATACTCTACGATTTCCGTTGCCCCCGCCGGCTTAACCGCTACCAGGAGGGCTTTAACCGCAAGGGGCTCATTGACGCTGAGCGCAAAACCAGAAAACCCGCCTTTTATGTTATGCGCGATTTCTACGGCGAGATGAGGGAGTTATCAGATGAAGGAGTTACTTGACAGAAAAAACAAAGTTGAATTATAGTTTTTTCATGGATATTGTTAAACAGGTTATCGATCAACGTGTTAACAAAGTCATTGAAGAAAATCCCTCATTTTTTGCGGAATTTGTTAATGATAATGAAAAACAAAAATCTTTCGCTTTTTTGTTACTTGGGGTGGCAGCATATCTGGATGTTGATATAGCCGAGGCAGTACATTATCTTACTGACGGCGGAAATGACGGAGGCTTTGATGCGGCATACATCGCCCAATCAGGGGAAGGTATGCTTAATGTGGTGCTTTTTCAGGCAAAATACGTACGGGATTTGGAAAAAGAAAATAACTTCCCTGCAAACGCAGTGGAAAAATCCGTTAATACAATAAAAAATATTTTTGATACCGGTAGACAAATGCAATTAAATGATAGAAGCCGCATAACTGTAGATGAAATACGTTCTTTTCTTGCAGATGGTGTTATACCTTATGTTACTTTTGTTTTGATCAATAATGGGTTACAATGGAACCAGGATGCCCAAAATCATATCGACAATGAGTTTCTTGATCAGAAACAGGTTGAATTCGTTTATTTTAATCATCACGATATTATTAAATATGTCAACAAGCATGATAAAATTGATGAAACCCTTGCTTTGAGTGGAACTGCGATAAAAGAAGATTTTAATTACAAGGAAGTTATTCTTGGCAGGGTGTCAGTAAAAGAGATAGCGAGAATACTCGATAAATATGGCGATGATCTATTGGATAAAAATATCCGTAAATATCTTGGAATAAATGCTGTCAACAAGGCGATTCAGGATACATTGATTGATGACTCCAAACGTTCCAATTTTTTCTTTTACAATAATGGCATTACGATGATATGTTCTGATTTTAAATATAATGCCTTACAAAAAGATAACTGGAAAGTACAGGCCAAAAGTTTGCAAATTATCAATGGAGGACAAACCTGCAAAACGATATATCAGGTAATAAAAAATAATTTAGATATTGATTTTTCTGATATTACTGTTCTTCTGAGGCTCTATGCTGTCGGATCAGATGAAAGTGTTATTGAAGGAATTACGCGTGCAACAAACAGTCAGAATCCTGTCGATTTTAGGGATTTGAAGTCAAATGATGAAATGCAACGTTTATTGGAACAGGGCGCAAAAGAATTGGGTTATATATACAAGCGCAAAAGGGATAATCAAACCAGCACAGATACGATTCCTTCCTCAGTAGCTGCCGAATCTGTATTTGCAGTCTGGAGAAAAAAGCCACATTTGGCAAAATACAAGAAAAATGAATTCTTTAATGTGTATTATGATGAGATATTTCGTGATTTAAATGCCGCCCAAATGATAATTGCCGTTCTTATTTTTCGCATATGTGACAGTTCCAGAAAGAAGTATTCTTATGATCAAGATATTCAGGCACAACGACTTTACAGTCATTACCTTATAGCGGCTATTATCGGAATAAATATTTTAAATCATTTTTCCATAAACATTAACCAAATAACACATAACAATTTTGTCGAAATAAAAAAATATATTGACACTAATCGCGATGATCTTTATGATGATGCCGAAAGGCATTTATTAAGGCATCTTGAACGGTATTTTGGCGAAGAATCGCTTGAAAACATAGATGGTCGCAGAATAGCTGCCACTTTTCGCAGATTTGATTTTGTCGAAAACGTTTTAAGAAAATTGAAATGAAAACCCTGCTTCGCATAAAGTGATTTATTTTTCGTGGTTTTATTCCTTCTTCCTCCGTGTCCCCTATGCGAAGTCTTCTTAATTCCTGCCTCCGTGCTCTTTGTGTGAGGTCTTTTCTCAAATTTCCTCACAGCGGGCTTTTTGCACACTCCCCGCAATCACGCCGCATAAGCCGTTACGGAACCCGGGCGGCAGAAGGCCTGCGATTTCCCTGGCCCGCCTTAGAGCCTCTTCGTCCTCAATCTGGTTAAAAAAGAGGAGCCTCTTCCCCCGTGCCTTCGCGAAGAGGCCGCCGGGAGGGCCGCTTTCGCCCTTGCTCTCGCTGCCTGTGATGAGGGTAATTATATGCACGGGCTTGAGGGTTTCCCCGGCGGCAGCGCCTGTGAGGGAGAGGAAAAGGGGCAACCTGTGAATCAGCCCTTCGGAGATTTGCTTTCCCAGGGGCCAAAGGGGCAGTACGCCGACTGTCAGCGTGGTGAAGGCCGGGATCACGGGCTCGTAGGCGGCCCATGCCTTGAGGGGAAGGCCTTTGGCGCCGTCCGCCTCAATCAGGACAAGATCGTAGGCATCGCCCCTTCGGTTCGTAACTAATTGCGCCAGGGCCGGAAGCGGCAGGGATTCAAGTTTGCCGATTGCCTCGTTAAAACTACCCGCAAGGGTTACGCCTGGAACCGGGGACGGGAAGCCATCGCAAACTGAGTTCGCGTCGCGAAGCGAGTTCGCGTCGTAATACCTGTCGTAGAGTTTTTCTTCCGGTCGCGGGACGAACATCTTTGTCGTGGGTGTGACGAGTATCCTGCGTCCATGCCCCAGGGTAGCCGCCAGATGCCAGATGAGGGATGTCTTGCCGCCTGAGCCAATGACCGTGACTATCTGCGGGGTGCTTTCCACCGGCCTGTCCCCCGCAGTGGGCCTTTCCCCATCCGCGCCGCCAAAGAGCAGGCTTTCAAACCAGGCTCTTAATTCCATTACGCTATTACCACGCCCTTTTCTTTCCTGGCGGTCACTTTCCCTATGATGGCAGCGGCGGGGTCGTCCCGGCGTATGGCATCGCATAACCCTTGTGCCGCCTCGCTTGCCACTGCGATGAGAAGCCCGCCTGAGGTCTGCGGGTCGAAGACTATTTCGCTGAGGACGGGGGAAAGAGCAGAGATATCCGCTTTACCTTCCATGAACCTCCTGTTCCGCCCGCCCCCGCCGGTGACATAGTCATCCTCAGCGAAGCCAAGCGCGCCAGGCAGGATATTGAGGGAAGCGCTGTCTATGACCAGGGTGTACTTGTCAGCGGCCATCTCCGAGGCGTGGGCTGCGAGGCCGAAGCCGGTAACGTCCGTACATGCGTGGACCCCGTCAACGGTCAGCATCTTCTCCGCGGCGTAGCGGTTGAGCCTCTGCATGGAATCCGTCGCTGCCTTCGCCGTTTCCGGGGAAGCCGCGCCGTCCCGGAAGGCCGCCATCACAAGGCCGACCCCCAGGGCCTTGGTGAGGATGAGGGAGTCCCCTTCCCGGCAGGAATCGTTCCTGAGCAGTTTTCCGGGGTCAATGAGGCCCGTTACGGCGAGGCCGTACTTGGGCTCGTGATCGTAGATGGAGTGGCCGCCTGCAATAAGCGCCCCGGCTTCCATGGCCTTGGCGGCCCCGCCCGAGAGGATTTCGCCCAGAATCGCCTTGTCGAGTTTTTCCGGAAAGCAGACCAGGTTAAGGGCGAAGATGGGCCGCCCACCCATCGCGTACACGTCGCTCAGGGAATTCGCGGCGGCTATCATCCCGAAAAGGTAAGGGTCTTCCACCATGGGGGGGAAAAAATCCACCGTGGAAACCAGGGCCGTCTTTTCGTCGAGCTGGTACACAGCCGCATCGTCCCGGCCGTCAAAGCCCACCAGCAGACGGTTTCTTTCGGACATCGGGATGTTCTTTGCCCCGGCGAATTCTGCGCTCAGGCCGGAAAGAATATCCCCCAATTCCCCCGCGCCGATCTTTGCGCCGCATCCCCCGGAGGTACAGGTTGATAAAAGGCTTATTTTACTCATGTTTTATTGTATCATTTTTTTATGAAAAAAAGTACAAAAGTAATTGACATAAATATGCAAAAAAAAGTATATTTATGCAAATTTTGAAGGATGATTCGTGTAGCAACATATTCTGAATCATCAGGAGGAAGATACAAGATGAAAAAGAAAGTTGTTTTAGCGGCAGTTCTGGTTTCCCTGGTTTTGTCCACAGGGCTCTATGCGGGCGCACGCCGACAGTCAGGTGGGTTAACCCTTAAACCGGGGGTACTTTCAATTGGCATGGAAATCGGCTACCCGCCGATGGAGTATCTGGCTGCGGACGGGAGAACCCCCATTGGCTTTGACGTGGAGATGGGAAAGGCCATCGCGGCGAAAATGGGCCTTACGCCTGAGTTTATTGACACCGCCTGGGACGGGATCTTCGCCGGCGTCAATACGGACAAGTACGACTGCATCATCTCATCGGTGACAATCAACGACGCAAGGCTCAGGGCGCATAATTTCAGCAAGCCCTACATTCAGAACACCCTGGCCATAGTCCTGTTGAAAGGCTCCGGCCGCAATGTGCGCTCGCCCCAGGACCTTGCCGGTCTGGGCGTTTCCTATCAGGAAGAAACGACATCGGACGATTTTATGTCGGATCTCGCCGCGGCGGGCTTGAGGTTTACGCCATATGAGTATGACAAGGTAATGTACTGCTTTGACGAGCTCAGGCTTGGACGGGTTGATGCCATTGTGACGGACCTTCTGGTTGCCTATGAGTACGTTGGCCAGGCAAACAGCCCCTTTGAAATTGTCTGGCAGGGCGGTGAGGAAGAGTTCGGTATCTGTTTAAAGAAGGGGAACGATGCCCTGACCACGGCTATCAACGACGCGCTTGACGCCCTCTTCGCGGACGGAACCATGCTGCGTATTTCAAACTCCACCTTCGGGATGGATTTGGTTACGGCAGTACGAAAGTAAAATAAAAGCAAGGCAGGAAAGTAAAGCTGGATGAACACGTTCCAAACGATGCTTACATGGGTGCCCCAGCTTCTCGCCGGGGCACAGGTTACAATCTCGTTGACGGTGCTTGCCGTCTCAGCCGGGCTGGTGTTGAGCCTTTTCCTCGCGTTGGGGAAAATGTCCAAGAACGTCATCCTGAACAAATCCTGCAGCGCTTATATTTTCTTTTTCCGGGGCACCCCCCTTTTGATGCAGCTCTATTTCGTCTACTACGCCCTGCCCATGGTTGCCCCGGCCCTTACCATCAACAACCGTTTTCTCGCGGCCTTCATCGCGTACAGCCTCAATTCTGCGGCCTACTGCGCGGAAATCATACGCGCCGCGATCCAAAGCATAGACAAGGGCCAGTTCGAAGCCTCCCGCGCTTTGGGCCTGACCTACGGCCAGACCATGCGGCTTGTGATCGTGCCACAGTCCATCAGGCGGCTCATCCCGCCTGTTGGCAATGAATTCATCATGATGCTCAAAGACGCTTCCCTTGTGTCCATGATCGCGTTAGTCGATATAACGAAGGCGACGAGAAACATTGAGGGCTCAACCCGTTCGGCCCTTGTCTACATTCCCGCGATGATCCTCTACCTGATCATCACTGCGTTCTTCACGTTCTTCTTTCACAAAGCCGAAAAGAAATATTCTGTGTATGAGTGAGTGCCGGCCATGTCAATGATAAAAACCATCGGGGTATACAAAACCTTCCACGGCAAGAATGGACGGGGCCCCCTGGAGGTCCTTAAAGACGTTTCCCTTACGCTTGAGCAAAGGGATGTGGTCTGTATTATCGGCCCTTCGGGGGCCGGGAAGTCCACGTACCTCCGTACCCTTAACCGGCTTGAGAGCATAGACGAGGGGCAGATATACATAGAAGACATTCTTCTCTTTGACTGCCATAACGGCCACAACCAGGTCAAGATGCACGTTGATGAGCGCAACAAGATCCTGCATGAGGTGGGCATGGTTTTCCAGCGTTTCAACCTTTTCCCCCACAAGACCACCCTGGAGAACGTGATGCTTGCCCCTATCCATGTGCGAAAACTCAAGGTTGAGGAGGCCCGTGAGAAATCGAAGAAGATACTTGAACGGGTGGGGCTTGGTGACAAGTTCAACGTTTACCCTTCACAGCTTTCAGGCGGCCAGCAGCAGCGGGTCGCGATAGCGCGGGCCCTGGCAATGGAGCCGAGGATCATGCTCTTTGACGAGCCTACGAGCTCGCTGGACCCGGAACTGGTCGGGGAAGTGTTAAGCGTAATGAAGCAGCTCGCGGAAGACGGCATGACCATGTTGGTGGTAACCCACGAAATGGGCTTTGCCAAGGAGGCCGCCGACAGGGTGGTTTTTATGTGCGACGGGGTTATCCTCGAAACAGGTGAACCTCAGGATATTTTTTCCAACCCAAAGCATGAGAGAACCCGCCAATTCCTTCAGAGCGTCTTGTGAAGGCACTCGTCGTTTTGGTTTTCCTTGGGTTTATTTCCTGCGCGTCAAACCCCCAGCCTGATTTTGACGAAGCCGATTGGCTGGCGCGGGTAAAGTCCGCCGACATCCAGTCCCTTTACGCGCCACACGTCAATCCCGACGGGGCCTTCTTCAACCCATGGATGCAAAGGCCCGAGCGGCGGGGTAGTTGGCGTTCCAGGGACAGGAAAACTTTCGATGATTTCCCGGTGGAAAAATACTCCCACGTGGAAAACGATTATTCCTATTTTACGGATAAAAATTTCGACAGCATTTCCTTTGTTGACCATGCCTCGATTGTGATCAAGATGAACGGGGTAACTGTTTTTACCGACCCCTTTTTTTCGAACTACGCACTCATAGTCGGTAAAAAGCTGAAACGCAAATTCGATTTTTCAAAAATCCCGGATCGGCCTGTGGTGCTGATTTCCCACAATCATTATGACCACCTGGACAAGAAAACCGTCAAACAGATGATAAAGAAGAACGCCGTCTTTCTGGTTCCCCTGAAGTTAAAGGGCTTTTTTACCCGCCTTGGCGCAAAGGAAGTCTACGAGCTTGACTGGTGGGAAAGCGTGCAGGTGGGGCCGTTAAAGTATACCTTTTTGCCAGCCCAGCACTGGTCAAGGCGCATAGGCCAAAAATCAGGCGCGACCCTCTGGGGAGGCTGGCTTGTCGAGGGCGCCAGGACCGTCTACTTTTCCGGGGACTCAGGCTACTTCCGGGGCTTTGAGGAATTCGGCAAGCGCTTCGACATAGACTACGCCCTTATAGGCGCCGGCGCCTACGAACCCAGGTGGTTCATGCACTATCAGCACCTCAACGTCGAGGAATTCTTCCGCGCCGCAGACGACCTCAAGGCGAAAACCGCCATCCCCTTCCACTTCGGCGTAATCTCCCTGAGCGATGAACCCCTGCTTTATCCCCTCTACGAAATTGACCGGTTTTTTGCACTGCACCCCGAATACGTCGAGCGCGTCCGGCCCCTGAAGGTGGGGGAGTATTTACGTATGGAGTAAAACTTTTTAAAATTTCATCGCACAGGGGACACGGAGGCACAGGGGAAGAAAAAAGGTGATTAATATCTCCTGGAAATTGTCAGGGTCATTAAATCCGGCGCTTTCCGCCTCACTTTTCATGCTGTTGTATTTGGGAAATGAAAGACTGGAAAAAATAACGATAACAAGATAAGATATTCTATGTAAGGAGAAAATGATTATGGAAACAATCATACAGGAAATTGATGTAGAAAAATTGACATCAATTTTCAATATTCCCGAAGAAATGAGGAATAGTCGTGTAGAAGTAACCATNCGGCCAATAGAAAAAGAAACTGTTGGAACAACAGCAGAGAAAATCGAACAATTTAGAAAAAAGTNTAACCGTGATGTTTTTGTTGCCCATTTAAAAGAGCAGGCTGCCAATGGACATCTATTCGATTTTGATGTTCAGAAAGTTATTGATGGAACAGAAACCGAAGAAGAAGAGCAAGCCCGTTACCGCCTGGAAAAGCAAACCTGGGGTAATGCAATAGGGAAAAAATAAAGAGGAGAAGAATTTGACTAAAAAGGAAGTCATACTTGATACTAACGCAGTACTTCGTTTTATTACCGGTGACAATACCGAAAAATGCAAAAAAGTTTCTGGGTTAATAGATACAAATGACTGTATTGTTCCCGTAGAGGTAATTGTAGAAGCGGTATATAATCTGGAGAAGTTCTATAAACACTCTCGACAGCGTATAACTGCTGAAATAAAAGACTTTGTTACTATTAAAAAGAACCTTGTCTGTGAAGAAAATGTAGTTCGTTACGGTTGCAATATCTATGTTTCGACAAAACTGGATTTTATTGATTGCCTTCTTGTTGGATACGCTAATGTAAACGACAATACTATATTCACTTTTGATGATGACTTGAAAAAGCAATTACAGCATAAAGCTTATTAAGGAGTTCATTATGGACGAAAAAGAGCCGATTCCCATAACCCCAAGGGAAGTGCTTGTAAAACTTGGGACTTCCGCCGTGGCGAATCTTGTCGGGGGCGCATTGATTTTTGTTATGACGATGGGTGTGAGGTTCAGGATCCTGGGGATTATTCTTTCCCTCGGCGCGTTAGTTCTGGGATGCGGCGCACTTTTATCGAAGGACAGGGAGGATAAAAGGCCTGGTACGATCATCACGGCAGCCGGGGTGCTTGGGATGGCTGTACAGTTTGGCCCTCCCATGCTCAGGCCGTTTGCGGTTTTTGCCCTTGGCCTTGGCGCGATTGGCCTTTTTGCGTTGGGAATCTGGAAGGGCATTAACTTTCTCAGGGGTTTAAAGACCAGGCAATAAGCCGGGGGCATCGTTGAAGTTCCTTTTTGAGACCTACGGCTGCCAGATGAACCTTGCCGAGTCCGCCGCGCTCGTCATGGCTGGGCGGGAACTTGGCTGGGAGGAGACAGCGGACTTCAGCGAGGCGGACCTGGTACTCCTCAACACCTGCTCTGTGAGGGCTACAGCCGAGCGGCGGGTTCACGGCAGGCTCGCCCATTACGCGGCCCTTAAAAAGAAGCGGGACTTTACCCTTGTTGTCGCGGGCTGCATGGCCCAACGGCTGGGCGAAAGCCTAAAGGGCAAATACCCTGCCGTTGATCACGTGATGGGGACTTCTGCCCGTGCGCGCTTCCCCCTCATCCTGGAAGCGGTGGGGCAGGGCAGGCCCTACGTCGAAAGCAATGAGAAGCCCCAATTCGCTTTTTCGGCCCTTCACCATAACAAAGCCGAGAGCCCTTTCCGCAGTTTTGTGCCTATTATGCACGGCTGCAACAATTTCTGTTCTTATTGCATAGTCCCGTACCTCCGGGGCCCTGAAGTCTCAAGGGATCCTGCCGCCATCCTTGAGGAGATACGCCTTGTGGGGGAGAGGGGGGTGAGGGAAGTAACCCTCCTCGGGCAGAACGTCAATTCCTATTTGTGGGAGGACGGCAAGGGTGGCTCCCTTGGTTTTCCCAGCCTTCTGGCTCTGATTGCCTCCAGCCTGACAGGCGACGGGGTGCGGTGGGTGCGCTTTCTGTCGAGCCACCCGAAAGACCTCTCCCAGGAGGCAATACGTGTCCTGGCTGCCAACCCGGTTTTCTGCCGCCACATCCACCTCTGCGTCCAGCACGGCTCAAACCGAATCCTGGGCGCGATGAACCGCCGCTATACCCGTGAGCAGTACCTCGACCTTGTGGGGCGGTTGCGCTCGGCCCTGCCGGGCTTAAGCCTTTCCACCGATATTATGGTTGGTTTCCCAGGCGAGGCTGATGAGGATTTTGAGGCTGTTTTGAGCTTGATGGAAGAGGTGAAGTTCCTGTATGCTTATATGTACCATTATAACCCCAGGGAAGGGACCGCGGCATATGGCTTGCCCGGCAGG
>JGI24698J34947_10000973_pt1 | contig 14642 bp, 12 predicted proteins | sample TergutMp193P3_FD_34947 | JGI IMG/M metagenome (IMG submission 34947) | reverse complement strand
TCTGTGAGAATGGGGCCTATAGCCTTTAACGCAAGCGAAAAGGCGAAAAAGCCGGATCAAAAGGATAGCGACGCCAAAGACGATGAAAATGAGGCCAAACCTTTAGAAGGCAACAAAGACGGCACTCAAATCATAGAAGACGACAAAACCAGCGCCTCACCTCTGGAAAAACAGAACAAGTGAGGTAGTTGTAAAATATCCTTGGAATATTGCACATCAAGGTTTTGAATTTGCTCAAGTAATCAGCTATACGATCATTCGTCTTGAAAAACAGGGCCTGCCCTATTTTTCAAGACGAATGATCGCGCCCAATCACTCTTCCCTTTCAGCCTTGGCAAACGCATCGGCCAGCGTGGCTTTCTGGAATGGCTGACCCGCTACCTTTGCCGCGTCAACATCGCTTTGTTCCTGGTCTAACTCAAGCTGTTTAACGGAAAGGCCAATGCGATGTTCATCCGGGTCCAGTTTTACTATCTTCATGGTCAATTCTTGACCAACGGCAAACTCTTTGCCTACGTCTTCTATGCGTTTGCGGCTCAGTTCAGAAACATGCACCAGGCCTTCGATGCCATCGCCAAGGTCAACAAAGGCGCCAAAATCGGTCAGGCGGGCGATTTTTCCAACGATTGAATCGCCCACCTGATGCTTTTCAAAGAAAATTTCCCAAACATTAGGCTCCATCTGCTTAACGCCAAGGCTCATGCGCTGGGACAGCGGATCCAGATTTAACACCTTGGCCGTCAGCGTGTCGCCCTTCTTGATGATTTCGCTTGGATGCTTGATTTTCTTTGTCCAGCTGAAATCAGATACGTGAATGAGGCCGTCTATGCCTTCTTCCAGCTCAATAAAAGCGCCAAATTCGGTAATATTGCGAACCGTTCCCGTGACAATCTGGCCCGGCTGGTATTTTTCATTTACGGACATCCAGGGGTTGGGCGTCACCTGCTTCATGCCCAGGGAAATGCGCCTGTTTTCCGTGTCAATTTGCAGAATCTGGGCTTCCACCATGTCGCCCATGTTGACCATGCCCTTGGCGGATTTAACCTTTTTGGTCCAGCTCATCTCGGAAACGTGGACGAGGCCCTCGACGCCAGGCTCCAGCTCTACAAACGCGCCGTAGTCCGTAATGGATACCACTTTGCCCTTGACCATCGTATTCAACGGGAAGCGCTCTTCTACTGTTAGCCATGGGTCGGCGAATTTCTGCTTATAGCCTAATGATACGCGCTCGCTGTCCCTGTCGTATTTGAGAACGGCGACTTCAATCTTGTCGCCCACATGGAACATTTCAGCCGGATGGTTCAGTCGCCCCCAGGACATATCAGTGATGTGCAGCAGACCGTCCACACCGCCTAAGTCAATAAACGCGCCGTATTCGGTGATATTCTTGACCTGTCCTTCAACCAGCTTGCCTTCCTCAAGGCCGGAAAGGGTTTCTTCTTTCAAGGTAGCGTTGACCGTCTCCATGAAGAGCTTGCGCGATAACACGATGTTGCCCCTGCGGCGGTTTACCTTGATGACCTTCATGTCGAAGGATTTGCCTAAGTAAGGATCAAGGTTGCGGACGGGCTTTGAATCCACCTGACTGCCCGGCAGGAAGGCGCGGATGCCGATATCCACGGCCAGCCCGCCCTTAACCTTTTCCAGCACAACGCCATGAACGGTGAGGTTTGCGCGGAATGCCTTTTCGACTTCATCCCATATCTTCATCTTCTCAGCGCGGTCGCGGCTAAGGCGCACGTTGCCCCTGGCGTCTTCGAGATGCTCGACGAGAACCTCAACCACGTCTCCGACCTGAACGCCAGCGCCATCTGCGCTTTGAAATTCGTCCAGGTTGATGGTGCCGGACCCTTTGTAGCCGATGTCAATAATGACATCTTTGCCTCGTATCTCTACCACAACGCCTTTTACGACTTCATCTTCCTTGAGCGCGCGGGTTTCGCCCTGCAGGGCTGTTAAGAACTCCTGACTTTCAGGAGAGTCGTCATCAACAAGCGACGCGTCAAGCACCTTGATGCGGCCTACCTGCTTGGAGGCCATGCCTTTGATGAGATCGTTTAGTTTGGACATTCGTCCACCTCGTATTAGTTACCCCGCTCTGCGGGGCTGGAATCCCGACTGTCTGTCGGCAGAACAGTCAGACTAACATTCAAAAGCAATAAATACCATGATTTTTTTTCATTGGCGCGTCTTTGGCATCGCCCAACGCGCGCCTACACCCCCTACTCAAAAAGTCAAGGCAAAAAAAAAGAAATTGTGGAAAACTTAAGGACTCAATTGATTTTTATAAAAATTGAATCAAAGTTGCTAAATGCTGAAATACAACAATTTAATTAACAAGCAACAGTCTTGTAAATCGTGCAAAAGCAAAAAAAACTCTAAGATTTTCATGAACTCAAGGCGGAAATCCGCTGAGTTTTCCACACCGCCCGGGGAGGCCATTACGCTGTAACTTTCTCAAGGGCGATTTTTGCTTTGATCTGCAAGCAAACCCCGGCACAGAACGCCGTCCTGGCGCGTTTTTTTGTTTTTCCAGGGCACAGATTCCGCGTCTCAAAATAAGTGGCATCATAAAGCATTAGGTGTTTGTCTGGGAGATCAAGCATGGCGCGTCAGGCTTCGATTTTTGAGTGTACGGCCTGTGGGGCAAGGTTCTCCCAGCAGGTAGGCAAGTGCGGCGCCTGCAAGGCTTTCGGCACAGTTGAAGAATTGCGCGGCGCATTAAAAAAGGGCCTGGATCGCGCCCGCAGCGCCTTTGCCCAAAGTAATTATTCAGGCCCTGTATCGCTGATGGACGTGGAAGTATCAGACTCCAGCAGAATCCCTATCGGCCTGACAGAATTAGACAGGGTGCTTGGGGGCGGCGTTGTGCCGGGAATGGTGATACTGCTGGGCGGCGAGCCAGGCATAGGGAAATCCACTCTGTTGCTTCAATGGGCGGCTAAGATACCAGGTGAAACGCTATACGCCTCAGGGGAGGAGAGCGAGCGTCAGATTCGCATCAGGGCGCAGCGTCTTGGCGCCGAGTTACCCGCTATTCACTTGCTGGCCGAAACAGATGTAAGGGAAATACTGGCCGCCGCTGACCGCATGCGTCCCGAACTGTTGCTTGTTGACTCCATACAGACGCTGTACGATCCGGAATTTGAATCCAGCGCGGGGAGCGTCAGCCAGGTGAGGGGCTGCGCCACGCTGCTGGCCAGATGGGCAAAGTCGAGCGGAACGCCATTGGTGCTTGTGGGTCACGTCACAAAGGACGGCGGTCTGGCGGGGCCAAAGGTTCTGGAACACCTGGTTGATACGGTTTTGTCTTTTGAAGGCGATCGCCATCACCACCACAGAATGTTGCGCGCGCTGAAAAACCGCTTTGGCGCGGCCTTTGAGCTTGGGGTATTCGCCATGATGGAAAACGGCCTGGTTCCCGCCGAAGGCAATCCTTTCTTTTTGGAAGCAGCGCCCAGCCCGGGCTGCGCCGCTACGGTCGTGCTATCCGGAACGCGCCCTGTAGTTATAGAGATTCAGGCGCTGGTGGCTTCGGCGGGTTTGGGCATACCGCGCCGGACGGCCCTGGGCATTGACGGTCAGCGCCTGGCTATGCTTTGCGCGGTGGCCGAGCGCAGGGGCGGGATACAACTCCACGACCGCGATGTATATATCAATGTTGCTGGCGGTCTGGAGATTGAAGACCCTGCTGCGGATCTGGCCGTCGTGGCGGCCCTGGCTTCCAGCGCTACGGGGCGCTTGCTTAAAACCAGGTGCGCGTTTTTAGGGGAAGTGGGCCTTACGGGAGAGGTGCGCCCCGTATCCCAACTACAACTGCGGTTGCAGGAATCTGAACGCCTTGGCTTTGAGCGCGCCGTGATACCGGCTACCGGGCATGAAAGAAAGACGCGGTTTGAGTGCTATCCTGAAAAGAGTGTTGAAAGGCTAAGAAATAAACCATGGCTGGAAAAAAACACGGAAGAAATTTAATTAGAGCGATTCAACGACTCTAATCCACATCCAGCAACCCCTCAGGCGGCTCAATGTCTATCCTGCGGTCTTGCAAATTAAGGCTAAACCACGCCTTGATGTAGGGGATGTCTCTAATGCCGCGCCGCCCTGGGCGCAGGTCTTTTACGCGAACCATGTCGTATCCGCCCGGAGACGGCTCTAAAACAAGCACTTCGCCAACCAGCGCGTCATCAACAAATACCTGACAGCCCACCCAATCGTGTCTGTAAGATTCACCTTCCTCAAGCTCTGAAGATATTTCCGGCGCCCATAGCGACCAGCCTTTGTAGTGTTCAGCGGCGGTACGGTCTGGTATTTGCTCGAAGGCCAGGCATGGCCTGTCTTGATGCCGCCTGAAGGCGCGCACCGTTACTTGTTTTATGTCAGATGGCGGCTCGCGCTCTGAAAGGTTCACATCAGGCGGGGCCAACAATAAACCCGCTGTCCCGGTAATGCGCTCCGGCGAGTCTGTTGTCGGGTTGAGCAAAAACTCGCCCTTTAAGCCCTGCACTTTTGCAAGATGCCCAAGGAGCAGCATCATGTCTCCAAAGCGCCGAAATCAACGTCGTCTTCAGCAAGCTCCAGGTTGACGTGTAAACCCTGCTTTTCGCCCGCAACCTTGCAAAGGGAGCGGAGGGAGGAAATCATGCGTCCGTTTCTGCCCACAACCCGTCCTCTGTCATCCTGGCGGGCGCGCAGGAATATATCCAGGCGTTTGCCGTTTTTTCTCAGTTCAACACTTAGCTCTTCTGGATGGTCCAGTACAGGAGTTAAAACGTCTCTGAGGAAAGTTTCTAAATCCATGGCTGTCTCCTGACGCGTCCAATCACAAAATCATCCAGAGGATACGGCATCGCAAGCGTTCCAAGCTACGGATACGGCATCGCAAGCGTTCCTGGCGCATCCGCGCATTTGCCTTATGGAAATGTGCCAATGGCGCTTAGAACCGCAGAACGCTTTTTTCATCGTTTAGCCAATGAATATGAATTCCGCTCCGCAAGGCAAGCGACTATACTATCTTATGTTTTTTGAGTAAATCCTTAACCGGCTTAGACGCGCGAGCGCCCTTGCCAAGCCAGGCTTTTGCCCTTTCGGCGTCTATCCTGACGACCTCGCCTGACGTGGCGATGGGGTTTACAAAGCCCAGCACTTCAATGGCGCGTCCTGACGGGATGCGGTCGTTTTCTGAAACGACTATGTGATAGAAGGGCCGTTTTTTTGCGCCATTACGGGCGAGACGTATAGAGAGCATTATGACTCCTAAAGGTGCATAGTTAAAAGGGAAATGGACTTTTTCCAGCCATAGACTGCATCCGCTTCATAAAACCAGGGTTGTTCATTTGGGACATCATTTTCTTCATTTCAAAAAAACGCTTCAGCAGCTGATTGATTTCCTGAATGGGGCGCCCGCTGCCAAGGGCTATGCGGCGCTTGCGCCTGGCGTCAAGTAAATTGTGGTTTTGCCTTTCAACGGGCGTCATGGAATCCAGTATAGCTTCCATGTGCTTCATGCGCTTATCTGTGACAACGTTTTCCAGCTGACCCTTGAACTGGCTGATGCCGGGAATCATACCAATTATTTTATTCATAGACCCCAGCTTTTTAATTTGGCGAAACTGGGAGCGCATGTCTTCCAGCGAAAACTGGTTTTTTTCCAGGCGCTTGACCATTTTTTCGGCTTCGCCTTCGTCAATATTTTCTTTAGCTTGCTCTATCAAGGTAAGCACGTCGCCCATGCCCAGGATGCGCTGGGCCATGCGATCTGGATGAAAGCGCTCGAAGTCGTCCAGCTTTTCGCCCGTACCGGCAAATTTTAAGGGCTGTCCCGTGATTTGCCTGACGCTGAAAGCCGCCCCGCCCCGTGTGTCGCCGTCTGTTTTGGTTAAAATAACGCCCGTGACGCCAAGTTTTTCGTGGAACGCCCCCGCGGAACGCACAGCGTCCTGACCTGTCATGGCGTCCGCCACGAAAAATATCTCCTGTGGTCTGCAAGCCGCTTTTATCCGGGCCAATTCATCCATCAGAATTTCATCAAGGTGCAAACGACCGGCAGTATCAAGGATTACAACGTCCCATCCCTTGTTTTTTGCTTCTTCTATAGCTCCCTGGCAAATAGCGACAGGGTTTTTAGCTTCTGTAGCAAAGAATTGAACGCCCGCGTCCTTTGCTACAACACGAAGCTGTTCTATGGCTGCCGGGCGATAGACGTCGGCGGGTACGAGCAAAGGGCTATGGCCGCTTTTTTTTAAGTATCTAGCCAGTTTTCCGCAAGTGGTAGTCTTGCCGCTGCCCTGAAGCCCGGCCATCATCACGATGGTTGGCGGGTTTGGCGCAAAATTCAAGGGCTTTTCAGGGACTTCGCCACCCATTATGTCTGTCAATTCTCTATAGACGATGTCAACAAATTGCTGGGCGGGGTTCAGACCCCTGAGAACTTCAGCCCCCAGAGCCTTTTCCTTGACGCGCTGAAGAAAGGAGCGGGCTACCTGGACATGCACATCGGCTTCAAGCAGGGCCATCCGCACTTCCCGCAGAGCGTCCTCGATATTTTTTTCGGTGAGCCTGGGCTGCCCCATGAGGGAATTCATCGCCCTGGTCAGCTTGTCTGTCAGCGTTTCAAACATTAGGTTCCAGAAAAGAAAAAAACTATCCCTCATGAGGGATGAACCAATGATTTTATACTTGAATAAAAAAGGAATCAAGGATTTTTTTAAAATGTCTTTTTCACGTTTGCTGATTGTGATTTATTGAAACTATAGCAGGTTTCGTTTGTGATCCCCGCTTAACAGCGAGTTTGAGTTTGCTCCACCTGTCACACTGGTTAAGTCTCATAAAAAAATCAGTCGGGGGCCTTCCATACGGAACGGCATTATAATTAAAAATTTGCTTACAATAGGCTCTCCATTGATTTTTGCGGGTTCAAATTCAAGACCCATTGCGTATTTAACTCCTGTCGGCGCAAAAAAAGCCCGCCATGGCCCCGGCCTGGGCCGACAGCCTATAGGCTTGCCGGTTTTGTCTATGGTGATTTCAAGCGCTAACTCCGTCATCAATCGCCTTGATCGCGCTTCCTGCGGATAACCAGGCGGTTGCGGGCTTTTTTTAATACTGGGGCTGCCCAACACATCAATAATTTTATTTCCGCCTTCGTCTGTGTCTGCTCTTTCTATTAAATCAAGAAAATCGGGCATCGAGTCCGCTATAGTCTGATTTGGTAAATTCAGGCGAGAGTTAAAAAAACAGGGTAGTTCTTTTGCTTCCTTAAACAATCTGGAAAACGTGGATTTTGCTTTTTTTGGCAGCAATTCAAGCACGCTTGCAAAATCATCTTCTTCGCCCCAGGAATACAGCCAGTCCAAAATAATCCAAAACCTGGGATCGTGCCAAGTAGTAGTGTATTTTTTCTTGCCGTCTTTTATTAGTACATTTTTAGACAAATCAAATATAAGCTCACGTTGTTTTGGGTGCGTGTTAAAACACCATATTGCATAAAGCCCTTCGTGTAAATTTAAGTTAGAGTTTTTCCTGATTGTTTTTTCAAAGGATTGCCAGAAAGTGCTATTGCTGTCTATATAAAAAGGGCTTAAAAATGAGTTATAGAATGTTAGGGCTGTTTTTAGCATGTTTTTAGAATGTCCTGTCTTGGAAATGGCCAATACATGCTCAAAAATTATTTTTTCGTATTCGAGGTATTGGGTTAAATCCCCCGCCTCCAGGCGGCGCGCTAGCGCCCAGGCGCGCAGCTCCAAAGATGTAGATTTATCCATGCTTTCAAACCAGACAGACCACTCTGGAAGCCTTGCCGTGTCTAGTCTTTGCGCGCGCTTGGACAAAAAATCAGCCATTTTGTCTTTTGTAACGCCAAATTGTTCGGCGCTATTTCCAATCTGACTGCGGAAAACCGTGAGCGCCTGGTCATTAAAAAATTCAGTCGCGCTTGCGGCGGGCGGCGCCTGGGCCGCGCAAAATATCGTTGCCATAACACACATGGCGCAAGTCCTGAAAACGCTCAACAACTTTGTCATGCTAACTCCCACAAGCTATTTGCGACTATTGTAGCTTATTTAGCTTCCGAATCCAATACTACCCTGCGCGCCATTTCATTTGGGTTGAATAAAGGCGCCTTGTGCGGGGCATACCTGATGCGATTCGGGCCATTTCCGTTTCGAGTAAAAGTAAAAAAAACTGCGCCCTGCGCAACTTTCCGGGTCGGCGTTCCAAGCTGCGGATACGGCTTCGCAAGCGTTCCAAGCTACGGATACGGCTTCGCAAGCGTTCCAAGCTGCGGATACGGCGTTGCAAGCGTTCCAAGCTACGGATACGGCTTCGCAAGCGTTCCAAGCTACGGATACGGCTTCGCAAGCGTTCCAAGCTGCGGATACGGCGTCACAAGCGTTCCAAGCTGCGGATACGGCTTCGCAAGCGTTCCAAGCTGCGGATACGGCGTTGCAAGCGTTCCAAGCGCAAGCTTGATTCAGAAAGAAACAACAAAACATCTTGCCTGAATCGGGTAAAGATATATAATGTAACGTGGAAGCCCTCTATAACTGTGTTTAGAGAGTTTCGATGAAGAAAGGCGAAGAGGTAGTTGTCGGCAATGTTGACCTTTAACAACCCATTTGAACAAAAGTTGAACGCCCAGATTAAAGAGGCGGAGAGGCTCCGCAAGACTTTCGCTGAAAAGATAGCTTCGCAGAAAAGTCTGGGGGATGTATATTCCGCCGCCTTTGCCCGTTTGCGGGAGCTTAATGCCAGTAATCCCCGCAAGGGTGAGGTAAGCCCCAAGGAGTTTATCCGGCTTGCAGGCTCCGCTTCACCCGAAGCCCGTCAGGCAATAGCCTTCAGGGCGCCCTCGGACGGCGTGGCAAAGGCTCTCGTGAAAAACCTGTCGTGTATGGGGCTTAGCAGGGAGGACGCTCTTTCATCGGCGTTGCTGTGCATTCTCGAAGACGGTGAACAGTGCTTTGCGTTTTTGGGCGAGGCCAAGCTGCCTCAGGAAGACCAGGTATTAGTCACATTGGCGGCAATCAAAAGTTATCCGGTGTTGAATTTTGAAGACTTCAAAACACAGGAAGTGATGTATCAAACGGCAAACACAGAGGATTCCAGGGAGATGCAGGAAATCCAGCGGCGGTTTGAACAGGCCCGGGGCAAAAAGATGCAGCACGTCAGGAAGCATGTGCTGAATTATATTCCCCCTGAAATCAAGGCGCAGCCAAACTACCGCAGGACTATATTACAAGCCGCAATGCAAAAGGATACCTTTGGCACGCTTGAAACTCTCAGGGAAACGGCCTCTTCAGAGGCGGCGCTCAAATCAACCACAGCGAATTTGCTGGACGGCATTACCACCGAAGAGAAATTAGGTTTGTTAGAAATGGCCGCAAGCCTGGGGTTGGGCTTCGCCTCAAACTACCTCGACCTCTTTGCTATACCTGACGATCCCCAATGGTATCCGAGATTGCAGGACATCTTAAGAAAAGATATAACCGCCGGCCACAGTCTCTTTGGGGTTTACGCGCTGGAGGGGGTAAACAACTACCCGTTTGAAATGGAACGCCTTGAGGTGGTGCTTCCCAGACGTATTACCAATGCCGAGGCGCTCGAATACTTAAAGCGGAACGAAGCGGAATCAGGTTCAGGCAAGCCGCGCACTCATTCAGCCCACGAAGTTGGCGAAACCGTGACTACGCTTCAAGAAAAGGATATCCGTCGTTTTCTTGAAAACCTTAAATGGGGCGCCGCCCGGGGTTGGAAAAAATGGATTCAGGACCAAAAGAGGGAAGTGGTTTTTGGGGACTACGATTTAAAAGTCAGGGACACTATATTTTTAGTCGCGTACAGCCTTTTTGAAGAAGAAGAAAAATTTGAAAATATATTTAAGTTAATTCAAAAGACCCACCCGACTTTAAACGATGATTTGCCAAAAACATACCTTTTGGCAAACCGCTGTTATTTTCTTGATTTACTTGGATTAAACGCTGAATTTTTATTTAGTCGTTCCAAGCGGCCCAATGGCTCTTATGGCTCTTTAATAGAAGAACTAAGCGATTATCAGGCGCGTAATTTTTTGCATCTTGGCATGTCAATCTTTCTCAGGGTTGGCTCTGCTCTATTCCAGGATATGCCCATTGCCTGGACAATGTTAATTGGTCAATGCGATGGCAAAATAGATACAACAATCCATGAGCTAAGTTTACTCTTTGATATATTTGACACGCTGCTGACCATCATAGACCCTGTAATGCCCAATTTGCCCGCCTGGACTGGTAATTTACTAGAAGCCCTGTCCCAGGAAGCTCCTAATATGCCCACCGAACCCCGTGAAATGTCTAAACCAGCTCAGTTGCGCATCACTACCCGCACAACCATTGCCCGCGTGCGGGAAAGCCTGAGCCGGTACTGTTTAGACGCGCTGTATTATAGAGCAAACTCAACAAATGCAAGCCCTATCAGCATTATCCAGACGCTGAAAATACCCAGGAGCAAAACAGATAAATTGATGAATCTGCTTCAAAATGACCCAAATAAGGGGAATCGCGCTCAGACAGTGTAACAAAAAAGCCAAAGTCGAGTCATGTTGCGAAACGCCGCAAGGCGTTTCGCAACATGCAAACACGCCTAATTCACGACCTCGGCGTCAATCACGTCATCGTCCTTTTTCTTTTCTTCCGAAGGCGCGGGGGCGTTGGGTTGGGGAGCGGCGTCACCCTGTTTGTATAGGTGTTCGGCCATCTTGTGGCTCTTGCTGTTCAGGTTTTCCAGCGCGGCCTTTATCTTATCGCCGTCCAGGCTGCTTAGGGCCTCTTTGCCCTGGGTAATGGCCTCTTCGACTTCTTTTTTGTCGGCTTCGGGAATTTTATCGCCGTTTTCCTTGAGGAGCTTTTCAAGCTGGTAGATGGTTTGATCTAATACATTTTTATCTTCCAGCAGCTTTTTGCGCTTTTCGTCATCGGCCTTGTGGCTTTCCGCTTCGCGGACTTTCGCCTCGATCTCGTCTTTAGACAGACCAGTAGATCCCGTCAGCGTAATACTGGCATCCTTGCCCGTGGCCTTGTCCTTTGCCGTTACGTGAACGATGCCGTTGGCGTCAATGTCAAAGGTGACTTCGATTTGGGGCATTCCCCGGGGCGCGGGGGGGATGCCGCCCAGGTGGAACTGGCCCAGCAGCTTATTGCCCTCAACGAGGGGACGCTCGCCCTGGAATACCTCTATGTCAACGCCGGGCTGGTTGTCAACCGCTGTCGTATAAATTTCGCTCTTGCGCGTAGGAATTGTTGTGTTGCGGGGGATGATGACGCTCATCTGGCCGCTGTTGGCGTTGATGCCTAAGGATAGCGGCGTGACGTCCAGGAGCAGCACGCCCTTTACATCGCCGGCTAGTACGCCGCCCTGAACGGCTGCGCCGATGGCCACCACTTCGTCAGGATTGACGCTCTTATTAGGCTCTCTGGCAAACAGCGCCTTTACCATTTCCTGCACTTTTGGTATGCGCGTGGAACCGCCTACCAGTACCACTTCGTCAATCTGCGATGGGTTCAACTTGGCGTCCTTCATGGCGTTTTCGCAAGTGACCTTTAGCTTATCAAGTATAGGCTTTATCATCAGCTCGAATTTGGCCCTGCTCAATGTACCCGTCAGGTGCTTGGGGCCGCTGTTGTCGGCTGTGATATAAGGCAGGTTGATGTCTGTCTGGGTGGTGCTGGAGATTTCGCATTTGGCCTTTTCCGCAGCTTCCTTGAGGCGCTGCATGGCATCGGCTTGTTTGCGCAGGTCAATGCCCTCGGCCTTTTGGAATTCCTCCAGCAGCCAGTCAATGATGGCCTGGTCAACATTGTCGCCGCCGAGGTGCGTGTCGCCGTTGGTGGATTTAACTTCCACGACGCCCTCGGAGACTTCGAGGATAGAAATATCGAACGTGCCGCCGCCAAAGTCGAAAACTGCGATGGTTCCGTCTTTCTTTTTATCCAGGCCGTACGCTAAAGCCGCCGCCGTTGGCTCGTTGATGATCCTCTTTACGTCCAGGCCCGCTATCGCGCCGGCGTCTTTGGTTGCCTGGCGTTGGGCGTCGTTAAAGTAGGCGGGGACGGTGATTACGGCCTCCGTCACCTTTTCGCCCAGGTAGGCCTCCGCCGTCTCCTTCATTTTGGTGAGTATCATCGCGCTGATTTCTTCGGGACTTAATCGCTTATCCATGACGACCACAGAGCAGCCGCCTTTGTCCGCCCTCTCTAAGGCGTAAGGAACCAATATCTGCTCTTTTTCAGAATCAGCAAACGGCAGGCCCATGAAGCGCTTAATCGAAAAGACTGTACTCTTTGGTTGGGCCACGGCCTGGCGCTTTGCCGTAGCGCCCACCAGACGCTCGGATGTTTTGGGATTGAAGCCCACCACAGAAGGGGTGGTGTTGGCGCCTTCGGCGTTTGGAATAATTTTCGGCTGCCCGCCCTCCATCACGGCGACGCAGGAATTGGTGGTGCCGAGGTCTATACCGATTATCTTGCCCATGTTGTCTCCTTTCTTTTATCAGGGAGAGTTACTCCCCCAAATTTAAGTATCGGCATCGGTTTAAAATTTGTCAAGGTGAATTTAGTAAAAAAAGTAAGAAAATTTTAGTCTGATATTATCAGATTTATAATCAATCAGTTAAGCCTCTTGCAAAACCCCAATCTTTGGTGTGAGGTTTTAGAGTGTGCGTCAGCAGGTGAGCGGAACGGCAAGCTGCGGGAAATGCGCCATTGGCGCGTTACACCCCACGGCGTCGCAAGCGTTCCAAGCTCCTGCTCCTGCTCCTGGGCAAGCAATACCCCGTCCCTCTGCCCAAACCCCTCCGGGGGCGGCTGTCCTAGCTTTTCTAAGACAGACCGCTTGAAATCGTCTCTATGGATTGCTGGGCAACCACTTCTGCGCCTATCTGATAGCACAAAACATCCTGAGCCTTATTCATAAATCCCGCTTAATTTTTCAGTTTTGAGAAGTAATTAATTATGGCTTTCGCCGTGCTTTCATTAACTTCGGAATGGCGCGGCACTGCAATTGATTTCTTACCAATTCCGTATATATCGTGATCGCCGCCGTGCCGCTGGAATGTTACACCAAACGCTGCAAGCTTTTTGAGTAGTTCTTGTCGCTTCAAACCAACACTTCCGCGCCTACCCTAATTACGCCTGTTTGCAGTCTGCCTGCTGGTTCCCATTCAAGTTCCACAAGCATGGTTCCATCTTGTAGGATAGCATAAATATCAGTGAGCATATGTTCTAGCTCGGCAACATCCTTACCTTGTGTTAGCCGACCAGGATATTTGTTCAGATAACCAACCAGCCAGCCGTCTGGTTCTTCCGTGTATGTGTATTCAAGCTCAAGCATTTTCTCCTCCTGACTCAGATATTACGTTTCAATGAGATTCGATTCAAGTCCAAACGCTTTAGCAATGGGGCGTGAGATTGATAACGCAGCCTCGGCGGTCTTTCTCTTCCTGACTTTCAGATAGTGCTTTTCTGTAGTCTGACTGCTGGCGTGGCCCAGAAGCTTGGCTGTCACTCTTGCGTCAATGCCCTGCTCAAGGCCCTCGCTGGCGGCAAATGAACGAAAGTCGTGCAAATGAAGGTCATCTACACCGGCATGGGAACGCACTTTGGCGAATGCCATAGACAGCCCGTTTGTTGATAAAGGCTTGCCATCACGGCCTGAGAACACGTAGCCGCTGCCTTTCACTCTTGGCAACGCTCTGATTATTTCGACTTTTACTATATCTTGGTGATATGATTTAGAAACGGAATTAAAACGTCAGGCCCACGCCAAAAGTCCACATCCGCTCAAATTCCCGGCCCTTGCCCTGAACCTGAAAGTAGCCCGCAAGGTCTTCCAGCGACCCGATTTTTACCGGTTGATCCTTGTTTATTGGCTGTTGGTAGCTTGCAACCAGGTATGGACTCACGCCCACGAAGGGTATCCGATAGCGCACTCCAACCCGGAGCCATGTTCTGCCGATAGTCTTATCGGATTCAGAAGAAGCGTCTTGCGAGGAAAAGCTGTATCGTTGAAACCGTTGTATAGCCCCGATTTCACCGCAAATACCAACGAAAGGTATCCAAAGCTGGGCGTTTATGCCAATGCCAATGCCGTACTGTTTAAGTTTGGAGCTTGACAGGTCTTGATTAATACTAACATTGCCGCCAGCTGTCAGGTAAGAGAGTTCGCCCCCCCAGTCGAACCTGAGGATGGGGCCAACGCGAATCAACCGATGCTGCAGTGAAAAAATGGCGCCATTCCCTGTATCCAAATTATCCGAAATTATCGCGTATGTGCCTGATGTCATTGTTCCCTGCAAGCTCTGTCCTTCAGGAACAGGGATTTCAAGGCGCAAGTCCCACTTCTGGGCCGCCAGAGGCGACGCAAAAAGCAGTGTCAGAAGTGTTAAGAGGAATGGAAATGCTATTCGGCGCATGTTTTTCTCCTTACGAATCTTTAAGCCTAGCACAGTATTTCAAAACAGACCTGCCTTTAGTGGGAACATTTACTAAAAATACGCAAATACCGCTTTTTTGCCTGAGTATTTTGATGATAAAACCAATTGCCGCGGCTTCCAAAACAACTTTCCGCGTCAAAATTGCGGAATGCAATTTTGACGCGGAAGCGTAATCACCATT
>JGI24698J34947_10000972_pt1 | contig 14663 bp, 16 predicted proteins | sample TergutMp193P3_FD_34947 | JGI IMG/M metagenome (IMG submission 34947) | reverse complement strand
TATTGGAGAGATGACCGAGCGGCCGAAGGTACACGATTGGAAGTCGTGCGTACCCGAAAGGGTACCGAGGGTTCAAATCCCTCTCTCTCCGTTATGAGGAAGAATCAAGCACGACCCTGTTCAGTATGGTTGAGAAATCTGCCGCAGGCTATACTGAGCATAACGCAATAAACTGCGGACAGACTCAACCGTACTTTTCATTGTCCTAAGACTGTGAAACTAAAAGAGGAGTACGGTTATGAAATACCTACAAAAAGTCGCGGAAAAGTATAAGGCACTTATCTTGATCTATCTCATAATGGGATTGACTCGAACTTTTCTGTATCGTCAAAGGTCAGGATGACGTTGATACACGAGGCTCTTTTCACCATCTTCGCGGCGCTGATAGGCTTTGTAAAAATTGGTATCATCGTATATGGCTGGATGTCAAAGACACTAACTATCGGCCAGATTGTCGCGCTTGTCGCGCTGGTGGACAACGCCTATTATCCGATAGCCATCTTCAATGTGATATATGTCGACTTTAAGTTAGACAGGGTGGCCTTTGCCCGTTATACGGAATTTCTGGATGCGGAAGAAGATGCCCGCCTTGATCATGGAGAGCACATCTCAGGATTAAGCGGGAATGTCTCTTTCATAAAAACGGGTTTTCGTTATAATGACAAGGCGGGTTTATTGAATTGATAGAAAATCGTCAATCTTTCTATCAATTATACAACAGGTCAGAGACAATGGAGAGTACAATGTCATGAAGAAGGAACTCTCTACAAGGCCGGATACAATTACTGAACAAAGTCGCCGTTGTTTCATTGACACCCCACCTGAAGCAATGTAGAATCCTGCTATGAGGAAGCAGCCGCCATGACCAAGCTTCAATACACCTTCAAAACTGACACCCTTTTCAAGATGCTTTTCGTCAAGCACCAGGATCTGCTGGAGAAGCTCGTCGCGCAGTTGCTTGGCATCAGCCTTAGCAGTATCGAGACTTTCAAGGTTACCAACCCAGAAATGCCTCCAGAAAGCCTTGAGGACAAGTTTTGCCGCCTGGACATAAACATGACCGTGGACGGCGTGCTGGTGAACCTTGAGATACAGGTAAAGGACGAAGGTGACTACCCAGAACGTATGTTGTACCACTGGGCGCGGGAGTATTCCTCGGCTCTTCCTTCTGGCGGCAGGTACTCGGATCTGCCTCGGGCGATAATCATCAGTATCATCAATTTCAACCTGTTCGAGTGTCAGAGGTACCACTCTGAGTTTGAGGTCCTGGAGGTAACGCGGCACGAACCGCTATCGGACAAGATGGATCTGCATTTTTTTGAGCTTAAGAAACTGCCGACAAGATTAGACACGAACGATATGCTGGTTATGTGGTTATCGCTATTCAGAGCGGAAACAGAGGAAGAGCTGGAACAGATAAAAAGGATGGAGGTAATGGAAATGACAGAGGCGATAAACGCGTACCAAAGTATAGTGGTATCGCCAGAATTCCGGGAGGTGGAAAGATTGCGGGCAAAAGCCCGGCACGATGAAGCGCAGGCGCTGTACCACGCGAAGCTTGAGGAGCGCAAGATATGGGAGGGAGTTATGGCGGACAAAGACACCCAACTTGCGGACAAAGACACCCAGCTTGCGGACAAAGACACCCAGCTTGCGGACAAAGACACCCTTATTGCTGAACTCCGTAGGCGTCTGGGTGAGGAATAACTTTTTTCATGTTTTACCCTGAAGGCTTGTACAATCATTTCCATAATGGAGGCAGTAACTGGGTATGCCGGAATACTTGAGTAAAAGTGATTTTCAGGAAATACGTTCCTGGGTATTCAGGAACGCAAGACCGCTTGAATTTGCGCTATGGCAATATCACTTTGAAAACGGAAGTAAAGAGAATGTACTATCCGCATTGGCAATGTATCAAAATGACGATGGCGGCTTTGGAAAAACCATAGAGCCTGACAACTGGAATCCTGAATCAACGCCGTATGCTGTGGACTACGCAATTAATATTCTACGCCAAATTGACTTCACGGATATGGATTATCCCTTATATCAAGGAATATTGCATTACCTCAAATCCACCCCGTACCGGGGAGAAAACGGATGGTTCTTTTCTGTTCCCGCAAACGATTTATTTCCCCATGCCGTGTGGTGGCAATACAATGAAGAAGGCAACAACAAAGAGCAGTACATCGGCATAACGGCGAGGTTATCCGGGTTTATTCTTCGTTATGTGAAAGCTGATGCTGAATTGTACGGTGTCGCGCAAAAATATGCCGAAATGCTGCTTGACAGGTTACAAAGTGATACTCACTACGGCGATATGGGGATTCTCGGTTTTTGTGCTTTGTATCAGGATTTAGACGCGGCAAAGCTTCATAATCGTTTTGATTTGGGCTTTTTGGAGAAGAAAACACGGACGCTCATCCAGGATCATTTTCATGAATATGTTTGGTCTAACCATCAGGATATGGCGGTCGTGTTGCCGACCCCTTCTGTTTATTATTACAAAGGCTATGAGCAGTCCGTATCGGATTCGCTTGATGAATTGATTAAAATAAGGCCGCAAAACAGTGTTTGGGGTATTCCGTGGGAATGGTACGATGGCGGGAAATACACAGAAGAATTCGCTATAAGTGAAAACTGGTGGCGGTCATATAAAGCTATAGAGAAATTGTTATTCCTGAGAAACCACGGCCGGTTGTGTGTATAATAAGCAAAGAACGATTGTATGGACTAAAATAACGCAGAGAGTCTATATTTATATCCTGAAAAGAGAGGGACTTGTACGATAAGGAGACCAATACGATGGCAGGAACAGTTTATTCCGATCAGGCAAGAAAAAATGGTTTGCAGCTTATAATCGCCTCAGAAAAAGGGGATCTTGAAGCCGTCAAATTGCTATTAAAGAATGACGTTTATATCCACGCGCAGGACAGGGAAGGCAAGTGCGCCCTTGTGGCCGCCGCTTACAATAACCACCTGGAAATTGTCGATTTGTTGATTGCCGCCGGGGCGGATGTCAATATGAAAGACAATACCCTGCAAAGCGCCTATTTGATTTCTACCTCCGACGGGTATGCGGAGCTGCTGAAAAAAACCCTCAAAGCCGGGGCGGATGTCCATTGTACGGACAGTTATAACGGGACCGGCCTGATCCGGGCCGCCGACCGCGGGCATGTAGAAATCATAAGGGAACTTTTAAAAACGGATATCCGTGCCAATCATATCAATAAAATGGGATGGACCGCGTTGCTTGAGGCAATCATATTGGGCGACGGGGGAAAGCGGCATACGGAGGTGGTGCGTCTGCTGGTTGAGGCCGGCGCGGACGTTAATTTGGCGGATAAAGATGGAACCACCCCGTTGGCTCATGCCAAAAGCAAGAACTTTTCCGACATTATCAAGATATTGGAAAATGCCGGGGCGAAATAGTTTTCAAGTTTGATCTATGTCGCTTTCATTCAGCCCTTAGCCGTCCTGAACCGGAGCCGCTGAAATCAATCCTTGGGTTTCCGCGATATCTTACACCGCCCGAACCGGAGATGTTTGCTTTTAGATAGTCCAGGACCCAGATGCTCATGCTGCCTGAGCCGTTGATCTGTGCGGAAGCGTTGTTTGTTTTAAAATCAATACCGTTAAAGGCTCCCGATCCGGAAATTTTAACATTCGAATCCTTTCCGGTTCCGGCAATTGTTATTGCGCCTGATCCTGAAATATTGGCCGACAGACTGTCGCATACTATATTATTATTCATTCTTCCGGAACCTGAAACTCTGGCCGAAAAATCCCTGCATTCTATGGTTCCTTCAATTTTACCTGATCCTGAAATATCCGACTCAAATGATGATGTTGTTATTTTGTCCATAGCGGCAAAGCTTCCTGAGCCGGACATTGAAACACCTGTTAAAACCGGACAATAAACGTCAACCAGAAACCTTGTAAACGAATAATTCCCGTTTTTGGTTTTGATGTTCAGCTCCTTGTTTCGTGTAAAGATATCAACATAGTCGTAAAGATTTGAATCAACAGTTATAACCACCCTATACGCCTGGCTTTCATGGAAGAGCACTTCAGTACTCCCGCTAATATCAATTTTCTCAAATGAGGAAACAGCCCTCTCCGTAGAAACCAAATGGCCGTTACCCATTACCGGAAAAATGACGCATGACAAGCAAGTGGCAGAAAACCCAATGACAAATATCATGACAACAACGCTCGACTTTTTCATATAATACTCCCCTGAAGCTTTATTAAATACAGCCGCATGAATGGCCGCAAATTCCCTTTTATACTATAACACATGGCGGCGGTAATTTTGCACCAATGTATTGGATTTTTCGGAGAATTTACCCGTTTAACCTTTTACTATATTCCCAATCGCGTATAATGGGTAGATATCTATATCACCGGAGCGCCTGAAGTTTTCAAGGGATGTGCGCACGCCCCTTTCAACGTTTTTTTCTTTCATGAAGAGACGAAGGCTTTGCATTCCGCCCTGGGTTCCGGATTTGACTTCAATGGGAATGATGCGGCTGCCCTTCTGGACAAGAAAATCTACCTGGGCGCTGCCCCGTGAAGAATCGGGACCGGCCGATCTCTGCCAGCAAAACAGTTCCAGCGGTTTAAAACAGGGGGCCGCTTTTATCAACTCCAGGCCGGTAAAAACCTCCGCCAGGGAACCGCGATTAACGGCGGAAAAATCAGCGGCAGGCAGTATTTCTGAACGAAGGCCGAGTATCTGCAGAAAGAGGCCGGTATCGCAGGGCATCATACGCTGGAATTTCGTGTTTTTTTCGGCGCCGAGGGGGATGCCGTTGGCGGCTGTGTGTGTAACCGGGTGAACCAGTCCCGCCATGACGAGAAGATCAAGGGCCTGCCTTACGGCAGCAGCTGGTCTTCCCGGGGCGGCGCGTTCATAGACAAACTTTCCTTCGGCTTGGCGCATAACAGACTCAAAAACCTCGTTGAGAAGCAAAAGGGGCGTTCGCTTACGGTACTTGGCGAAATCTGTCTTGAGCACGGTTATGAGATCGTTCAAAACAAGCTCGCCTTTAAGCAGATCCCGTTTCCTCGCGTATTGGGAGACCGCCTCGGGCATTCCCCCGCAGATAAAAAATATCTTCAGCCTGCCCAGAAGCTGCTGATGAATGGGAGCGGCAAGCGGTTTTTCGGGAGACGCCGCCTTGACGACCTCACTGAGAGCTTCTTCGTTCATAGCGGTCAGGAATTCGTCAAAGCCAAACGGGTACATAAAGAGCGACCGGATACGGCCCACACCGAATGAAGGTATCTCCTCCAGGGCGAATTCCAGGAGGGAACCGGCAGCCGCCACGTGAAGTTCGGCGTATTTTTCATAAAAATACCGAAGCTTTGCCAAAGCCGATGGGCAGCTTTGAATCTCATCAAAGAAAAGCAGGGTCTCCCCGGGAATTATCGGCGTATGGAAATAGATGGCAATCTGCTCGCAAATTTCCTGAGGGGTAAGGGACGCCTCGAAAAAAGCCTTCACCTCTTTGTTTTCATCGAAGTTTATCTCGACAAAATGTTTGAATTGTTTGCCTAATTGCCTTACAGCCGAGGATTTCCCTACCTGCCTTGCCCCGCGCAAAAGCAATGGCTTTCTGTCAGGGGGCTTTTCCAGGCTCCACCCAATGAGGGTTTCGTCGATATTTCGCTTAAAATAGTGATCTTCCATCTTTTACTACCCAAAAATACCATAGTTATTAATAAAATTCAAGGCAAAAATACCATGGTTTATAATAAAATTCAACCCAAAAAACAGGCAGATTTTGAGAAAATTCAGGGCAAAAAACAGGTAAAAATAAAGAATTTGACCTTAAAGTGGAATTTTGTTCATAATTTCTATATAATATTCCAGGTATGACTATACGAATGGACTCCCTTATCATGTCAATAGCCGCAGCCCTTGACATAGTGGAAAATGAGCTTTTGGGGGCCAGTACCAACCACGGCAAAAGGATTGCGGTTCTTTGCGCGAAGATGGGAAAGATCCTGGGACTCAAGGCGGAAGAAACTTCAGCCCTCGCTATCTGTGCCCTTCTTCATGACAACGCCCTTACCGAGTACATACTCTCCGAACGAAAGGATAGGCACCATGATCCTGCCATGAAAAAGCACTGTGAATTCGGTCAGCGTAATGTTGACGCCCTTCAGTTCAAGACCAACGTAAAAGACTTCATCCTGTACCATCATGAACACGCCGATGGCAATGGGCCCTTTGGGGTAAAGGCTGGGGAAGGCCCCCTTGAGGCGGAACTTATTTGCATTGCCGATTCAATTGACGTAGCTCACCATCTGCAGCGGCTGAAACCGGAAGGGCTGCCCCCCATCCGGCGGCTCATCGCCGAAGAAACCGGGAAACACTACAGCAAGACAGCGGCGGATGCTATGCTCGAAATACTCGATTGGCCTGTGATCCTTTCCCTTAATGACGACGCAATCCGGGAAACCACGGCATCCGCCTTCGTTCCATGGACTGTCGATGTTGAGGCAGAGACCATGTTCGGCCTGGCCGCTTTTGTGGCAAAAATTATCGATTACAAATCGGTTTTTACCCAGCGGCATTCAACCCAGATTGCCAACAAGGCCTGGGCCATGGGCGAATATTACCGCTATAGTTCTGAGGAAAAGGCCGAACTGTACCTGGCGGCGGCCCTCCACGACCTGGGTAAATTGGCGATCCCCACGGCAATTCTTGAAAAGCCCGCCAGGCTTAACCACGAGGAATTCTCAATCATAAAGAGCCACGTCCGCCTGACCTGGGAAATGCTCAAAGACATTGAAGGGTTCAAAGCTATTTGCGACTGGGCCTCCAACCACCACGAAAAAATCGATGGCAGCGGTTATTCCTTTGGCAAGAAAAGGAATGAGCTTGACTTTAATTCCCGGCTCATGACCTGCATCGACATCTACCAGGCAATAAGCGAGGAAAGGCCCTACCACCCGAAACGAAACCACTACGATACCATGGAAATAATGTCCGAAATGGCAAAAAAAGACGAGATAGACAGGGATATTTTTGGGGATATTGATACCGTCATGGCGCCCTATGACGGCGGCGATCTACCGGGACCATAATGAAAAAAACACTATGGAGGAACTACATCTTCCAGGAATCCGGTAAGGAGGATTAGAAGATGTCAAGCCTCCATTTATATTTTTCCCAATTTATTACCTACATCTCATCTTAAAAGAATGACAGGTATATAAATAATTACAACTATTATTGCCATTTTTATGGCATTTCCCCATTTTGCCTTTTTGTTTTTCGCACGAATTATATTTATCATTACTATATTTGCAAATAAAAACAAAGCAAAAGCTGTTATATCTAACGTTCTGGCAAATATGGTTCCCGTAAGCGGCTTTTCCAAAACATCCTTGAAAACATTATACAATATCACAGTAGAAATAACTAAGATACCGGATGACAATAAACTGTGACCAACTTTACTCCAGGCTATTCCACCAAAAATTGCTATTATTGCTTTTATAATAAATAAAAATAAAAATGCTATTGCTATAATAAGCCATAATCCAAAAAGGCAATAACCTACCGTAGAAAACACAACATTGGATTGTGGCATATCTAATATCTTGTCTAATATGCCGCTAATAGAATCTATAAAAAAACCTCCAACTTTTTTGAAAAAATCTTTCGATCTCCCTGAAACCTCTTTCTCGTATTCAGGAGCAATATCCATTATTTGTGTATCTTCGTCTATGGTTTCAATTTCAGTTTCGAGCGGTTGAACTTCAGCACTTGTTGAGATTTCAGGTAACGTATCACTGTTCCCAAAAAATACTTTTCTCGCAAGGAAAAAAACTCCCGTACCAAGTCCGACAATAATGACTATAATAGATAGTGTCTTCAGAATTCTTTTTCGTCGTTCAGTTTTTTCCCTTTCTATTCGTTCCCTCTCCAGCCGTTCACGTTCTCGCTCTTTAGCCTCTCTGCGACTTCCAATAAAGCCTCCAATGCCCTTTAAACCATCCCCGACCAGTTCAAAAAGAAAATTACCTCCTGCTCTTTGTTTCTCTCTATAACTTTCAGCGGAATTTATTTTATCACGATGTTCACTAATTCTTTTTTTATCCATATTTTACAACTCCGTTACGTTAAATTTTTCCTTTTTTGTTTTGATTTCCAATCCATTATTATTTTTCGGTTTATTGCGGCAATTTTGCAGCAGTGCTCATTGATATTAAGTGGATTTCCTTCCGGGTCTTCATTAGCATTACGTACCATGCATATCTTACAATAAACTCGGTCTTCGCATTCTAAACATTTAGGAAAATCCTTCATACGTAATTCTCTCAAGTATCTAACCTTTTCTGAGTTATTCCAAATTTTCTGCAGTGGCGTTTCTTTTACATTTCCTGCGATATACTTTTGCCAGCCTGGGCAAGGATAAATATCCCCGTTGGCAGTCATACATATTGAAGAATTACAGACATTACAGAGAGCATCATTTGAAATATCANGNTTTTCATCGTCAATNTAATTAATATCTCTATATAATGGATCGTTTTCTATAATATTCTGAATTAATTTTTCTGCTTCAATAAGTGATAAACGGTTCTCTAAATTTTGTTCTGTGCGATCATATTTCGCAATCATAATGAAATCTGTTCCGATACGAACCTTATATCCATCTGCTCCTTTCAGTACATCATTTACCCATTTCATTACATCTATATAACAATCTTTGTTTTGTTTCATCGTCGGACAACTCACTTGCAATGGGATGTTATTCTCTATAAGATTTAAAATCGCTTTTTTTGTTTTCTTAAAACTTCCCTTCATTTGAGTTATTTTATCATGAATTTCCGGCTTCATTGAATATAACGATACTTGAACGCTTGAAAGCCGATTGGCTTTCATCTCGGCGATGATATCATCATTGAGCAGGGTTAAATTACTTAAAACAGTCACCGAAAAATCGGAATTTTTTGATCTATTCAAGAATTCACAAAAATTTTTATGCAATAAAGGCTCACCACCCAAAAGAGATAAGTCCAATACTTTCATTTCTTTGCATTGTTCCAGGATGCTATAAAATAAACCTGGTTCAATATCATCCATTTTCATTTCATGAGGAATGTAACAATGTATGCATCTTTCATTACATTTACTGGTTAGTTCTATTTGAAAATTTTTCAGTATAGGTTTGTTTTTGAATTGAGCATCCAAAAAATCTTGTACTGTTAATGCAGCATTCGAATTTTTCGATGAAAGATCATTTTTTAATGTTCTGGATTTGACTTGATTATAGGAAAAGCGAATATCCTTTGAATATAGTTCACCTTCGGTTTCTCCCGAAACAATAAATCCATCATGTTCAAGAGTATCATAAAATTCTTTCGCGTCTTTCTTGATTGTTTCTATATCAACATCAGTAAAATGCCTAATGATTTTTCCTGCAAGTTCATCAAGTGTTTGCGGGTTTCTGTTCAATGCCGATAAAAATATTGCCCCGCTTTGTGATACGGCAATGTCACGAGAATCACATTTATTGATCATATATCCGATATCATCATAAATTCGGATAAATGTGTCAAATTTCTGGCGATATAGCATTTTACACTCCTATAAACTAAGTATTGTGCGCTGTTAACAACCCTTTTTTTGGAGAGAAAAGGGTGAAAACTCTTTTCCTTGTGATGTGGTAGCTATTTTGGATACTGACAACTACCACAAACCCTATTGGCATTAGTTTTACTACAATCCGTGGAATAAATGCTCTGGATTGAATTCTGTGCCAATACTACAGGTTTTACATACTTCATACTTCTCACCTCCTTCCGATTTACACGGTTAAATTATGTTCTTCTATTGGAAGATGCAGGACAATTAGATCCCCAAATAAGGTATTACCTTATCTTTTTAATACTGATAATTTTCAACCCGGGAAAACGTTTCTGCATCCTTTGCTTGACTTCCGCTTCATTGTTACCGTTTTCAGTCACTGTATTTGGTGAACTGCCGGGCCGGGTGAACTTTACTTCATATGTACCATAAGCCATAACGTTTCCTTGCGTTTAAAGTCCGCGTGACTGTTATCTTAAAAAGCCCTTCAGGCTTTTTATTTTCCACGTTGAACAACTCCAACTATTACATATATTCCTACTACCCTTGCTACTTGGCTTTTGTATCATTATTGAATTTCTCACTTAAAATGCGAGAAACCGGAATAATTGCACCAATCCGCTACGGCCCCCTTGTCAGGTGACTTATAACCGATAATACCGATAAATAGATAATACCAATAGCGAATGATTTTGTCAATAGAAAGACATCGGGAAATAATTTTACTGGCGAATTTGCTTGCCTTGAATTGTGTCAAAATGACACAGTTTTAATGTTTTGGCCTTTATTCTTCATCATCACCCGGCATCAGGTTCAAGGCCGCTTCGTTGATCCTGTCGGCCACCGTCTCACAGATGTTCACGATAGAATCAACGGAATTCCGTGTTGCCTTAAGCTTAGGAGTTTTTTCCCACTCAGGGTTCAGCCGGTCTACCGCCCAGCACGATTCTTCGCCGTCTTCCCCCGCAAGCTCGGTTTCAATCTCTCCGAGCTTGTCCGCAAAATCGTCAAGGGCATCCGCAATGCGTTGACCGCACTCAATAAGGCCCTCTCCTATACGGGTGGCCATTTCACCCATCTGCCCCTCTGCCGCGCATAGTTCACCAAACGCTTCTAAAAGTCCCATCTTGGTCCTCCATGATATAAGGTGCTTTTTTATATCACGTTTTTTGCTTCGGATTGTCTCATTTTAGGCGACCTATAACCGATAAAAACGATTATTGAATAATACTATGGGTTGTTAGTTCTGTCAATATCTCCTTTAAGATGATCGGTTATATGAAGTAAGACCTAAAATTAATAACGATTTTCCAATAATCCTATTGATTGTTTGCCCCCAAGCCAATCTATTGTCCATTATTACCTTAGAATCGGTATCAGGCGGGAAAGAAATGAGGTCAATAGCATGAATGAACAGGAGTTGCGGGGGCTTTTGAGCGCCAACATCAAGCGTTTCCGTGGCCGCAGGGGTTGGTCCCAGGCAAGACTCGCGGAGAAGCTGGATATTTCGACCAATTTTCTGTCCGACATTGAGACCCAAAAAGGCTGGGTCTCGCCTCTGACTCTGACAAAACTTGCAGCGGCCCTTGATATAGAAGTTTACGAATTGTTCAAACCGGAAAATGCGGTATCGGGTGACCTGAAGGATGTAGTCAATAAACTGGCTCAAGACCTGACTGTCGTGATAACCGAGTCCGTTGAATATGCCCGGAAGCAGTATACTGATGAAAAGGAATAGGCCATTAGAACACTGTAAGTTATCGTGAAATGAATACTCCCAATGTAGCATTTTAGCTTTTCCCCGGTTTTCACCGCTTATTTCGCGTTGATTTTTCTTGATATTCTTGTACTTGACACGTATGGTTAGAATGATTAGCAAGTAGGAGAAAGAAATGGCATTGGACATGAAGTGGATAGAAGCCGAGGAAAATCTTCTGGAGGTGAGGGGAATTGAACCCCTGGCCTCTTGAATGCCATTCAAACGCTCTAGCCAACTGAGCTACACCCCCAGAATGTGTTCTAAAGAATTACATGGATGATACTAATCTGTCAAGACCTATTCCCATTCCGTAATCCGGGCAATACAATGGTATTATCCGGAGGTGTTTTATGCAGACCGTTACACTTGGGCGAACAGGCCTAAAAGCGACCGTCGCGGGGCTTGGTTGCGGGGGATTTTCGCGAATTGGCCTTCCTGCGTACGGGCTGGAACACGCTGCGGGGATTGTCCGCGCCGCATGGGACGGAGGGGTAAATTTCTTTGATACCGCCACCGTCTACGGTACGCAGGAAGCGGTGGGCAAGGGTTTGGCCGGGATCAAGCGTAGCAATTATATCCTTTCCACAAAATTTCCCTACAAGGGAAAGAGCCCTGAGGATCTTGAAAGAACCCTGGACGAGAGCCTCCGTGAATTGAAGACGGGCTATGTGGATATCTACCACCTCCACGGGGTGCGTCCCGAGGACTACTCTCATGTTCGGGAGACGCTGGTTCCCGCGATGCAAAGGGCCAAACAGGCGGGGAAGATTCGGTTCCTGGGCATTACCGAACTTTTTGGAGAGGATACCTCTCACAAGATGCTTATGAATGCCCTTTCTGATGATATATTTGATGTGGTTATGGTGGGCTATAACCTGCTTAACCCTTCCGCAGCCAAGTACGTGCTTCCGGTAACCCAGGAAAAGAAGGTAGGAGTCCTCTGTATGTTCGCGGTGCGGAAGGCCCTGTCCAATCCGGCCCAGCTTGAGATCGACATTGGCCGCATCCTCGAACGGGAGCAGGCCAACCTTGCGCTGGTCAAAACAAAGGGCGCACTGGATTTTCTTGTCGGCGAAGGCATTGCAAGCAGCATCCCGGAGGCGGCCTACCGTTTCTGCCGTCATACCCCCGGAATTGACGTGGTTTTGACCGGCACGGGTAACACCGCCCACCTCGCCGAGAATCTCGCGTCAATCCAGGGGCCGCCTCTGCCCCCGGCGGCGCTTGAGAAACTCGCCGCTATGTTTAGCAAGGTGGATTGTGTAAGCGGTCAGTAACGCCACGACCTATCCCCCAAACAGCCTATCGCTCCGCCAATTCCAGGGGTTGCCGGGGCCGACCCACTTGTTGAGGGCAAACCCGGCTTTGAGGCTCGCGGTGATGAACTTCTTCGCCAGTGCCACCGCGTCCCGGAGCGGGAGGCCGCGGGCAAGCCCTGCGGCAATGGCCGCAGACGTGGTACAGCCCGCGCCGTGGGTCCATGTAGTTTTCACAAGGTCTTCTTCTATAGACTCAAACTCTTTCCCGTCAAAAAAAAGATCTATTGACCTGTATGCCTCTGACCTGTTCGCGTCAGCCGCCACCGCTTCCTTCAGCTTCGCGCCGCCCTTGATAAAGACATTCCTTGCGCCTTTGCCGTGGATGATCCTCGCCGCTTCCTTCATCTGCTGGAGGGTCGTAATTTCCTTGAGGCCGGTGAGCTGCTCCGCCTCGAAGAGGTTCGGCGTGACCACCTCCGCCAGGGGAAGCAGCTTTTTTTCTACCGAAGTGTTCAGCTCCGGGTTCAGGGCCTCTCCCGCACCCTTGCAGACCATCACCGGGTCGAGGACGTAGTTCTTGATATTGTGCTTCTCGATGTACTCGCGGGTCAGGTCAACGGCGTGAAACGTGCCGAGCATACCCGACTTGGCCGCCGAAACACCGACGCCCCTGAAAACCGTTTCGAGCTGGGCGCGAAGGGCGTCTTCATCCAGGGGGAACACCTTGTGCGACCAGTTGTTGCCTGGATCCATTGTCGCGATGAGCGTCACCGCCGCCATGCCGTAAAGGCCGTACTCCTCAAACGTCTTGAGATCAGCCTCCAGACCCGCCCCGCCTGAAGCGTCCGAACCGGCTATTGTTGCAATTTTTACCACGAGGCTCTCCTTTGTTCAGCAATAGTTTCGTATTTCGTTATTTTTTTCAAGGGCCGGGAAAACGCGTGTCGCCGGGGAAAACGCGCCTAATAAAAAGGCGGATATCCGCTGCCAAGAATCGCTTCTTTTCCCGCTTCTGTTTGAAGCCATTCGTAAAGTTTATATGCCATTGACGATTTGTCCAAATCGGAGCGAATAACCGCATATATTTCCGCCACATAAGGATACAATCTATCCTTGATGGTGAACCAGTCAGGATCAATTCCGTTAATGGCAAGGTTTTTTATGTTCCATGCGCCATTCGCTATCCGTTCCTTATAATAATATAAGGTGTAACAAATAGAGTTAGGATCGTGGCTTACTATGTCAAGCGCTCCCGCCATTGAAAAAATCAATTCGGAGCTGTCTTCGGGAAAATCCATGATGTCCAAACCCTTCATCACCAGTGTTTCCATCAATTCCTGGCTTCCCGAATTGGCGTTTCTCACATACGGATTTATTGCCTCGTTGTTCCCTCCAACCTGTCTCCAGTTGGTTATTCTGCCCGTATAAATATCCTGTGTTTGTTTGATTGTCAGCGACTGTACCGGATTCCCCTCGTTAATGATAAAAATGAAAGCGTCAAGCGCAATCGGGGTTTCAATCAAACTGATCCCCGCAGTGTCCGCGCTGACTTTTTCATCAGCAGACATCTTTCGCGCGGTCAGTATAAGATCGGCCTCTTTGTTTATCAGGTTGATGAACGATTGATGTGTTTGGGAAGATTTAACCTTTTTCCAAAATTTCTCTGTGTTTTTATTGGCAAGATTGGGTTCTACAGTCCGTGTATTATCTCTCCATCTCCATTCATAATCAATGCCCAATAATTTACAGGCAATAATAACATTTAACGGCTCTGTTGAGGTAGAGCCGTCCACTTTCGGATAGTTATTTAGCGTTAATCCCNGAATAACCGGCGATTCTATATTCGCGCCATAAAGGAGGTCACAGCTCACGCAAACAACTACAGATAAAATGAATACCATAATTAGAAGGNATTTATTCATTTCCATTTCCCCATTACGAATTATACATTTATTTCCAATTCTTGCCAACGTAATTGACATCATTCTCCAAATATTTCATCTTGGCTATTGGAGGCATTTATGAATCGTTGGTA
>JGI24698J34947_10000971_pt1 | contig 14665 bp, 11 predicted proteins | sample TergutMp193P3_FD_34947 | JGI IMG/M metagenome (IMG submission 34947) | reverse complement strand
TACCTGATATCCGCGGCGGTGAGAACCACGGAATTGATATGCTTCACCTTGGTGGGAGAACCCGCGAGGCCGCACTGAAGCGGGTCCGCGTTGATTGCGGGAATGTCCCAAAGGGCCATCGGATTCGCGTCTGAGCTTTCCTCGGCGAACGGGTCGCTCGGGGAACCGGCGTCAGCTTTTGGCGCCGCCCGCTTGTAGGTCATGCTCTTGATTGCCGACGCCGGCCGCGGGGCCTCTCCCTCGGCGTTGAAGGTGATGAGCACGGGCAGCCGCGCCTTGACCCTTTCCCAGCCGCCCTCGATGGAACGGACGGCGGTAATTTCTTTCTTTACCGCGTCAAGGTTCTCAATTTTCGAGACGCAGGTGATTTGATTAACGCCTAACTTTTCGGCGGTCTGCGGGCCGACCTGCGCGGTGTCTCCGTCTATCGCCTGACGCCCGCAAAGCACGAGGTCAATCGCCCCCTGGGCGGCGCCGGCTTTGTTAATCGCGCACTTGAGCGCATAGGACGTGGCAAGTGTGTCCGCGCCGGCGAAGCCCCGGTCCGATACCAGCGCCGTGAAATCCGCGCCCCTGTAAAGGCACTCCTTCAGCACGGCTGCCGCCGACGGGGGCCCCATGGTCAGCACGGTCACCTTAGTGCCCGGGTTCGCGTCCTTAACCCTTAGCGCCGCCTCAAGGGCATAGAGGTCGTCGGGGTTAAAAATCGCCGGTAAAGCGGCCCTGTTGACCGTGCCTTCCGGCGTCATCGCGTCGCCTGAAATATTCTGGGTGTCAGGCACCTGTTTTACCAGAACAATAATATTCATGATAACTCCTGTATGGCCTCATAATAGCCGGAAAGCCGGTATGAGACAAGAGGTTTGCGTGACATTTTTTGAAATTTTGTCATGCAAATCCTAAATTGCCCCAGGCTGCTTAATATGATAAATTATACATAGGCCATCAACACGAATGAAGGAGCGGCAAAAATGAAAATAAGCGACATCTTGAGGGCCGGAAAGGTGACCGTATCCTGCGAACTTTTTCCCCCGAAACACGGCTCGGGATTGGCCGGCGCGAAAGCGATTGTCCGGGCGACGGCGGCGCTTAAGCCCTCCTTCACCAGCGTTACATACGGCGCGGGCGGAGGGACAAGCGGGAACACCGTCACCCTGGCGGACGAATTGCAAAACGAATGTGGCGTTCCCGCGTTGGCGCACCTTACCTGCGTGTCGTCGGGGCGGGACGCGGTCAGGAGGTTTCTGGCGGAACTTGCGTCGCGCAAGATTGAGAATATTCTGGCCTTAAGGGGCGACATTCCCGAGGGCTCGCCGTTTCCGGCCAACGCGGACTACCATCACGCCAATGAGCTGATGAAGGACATCCGGGACTACGGCGGTTTTTGCATAGGCGGCGCGTGTTATCCCGAAGGACATCCTGAAGCGGAGAGTTTGCAGAAGGACATGGAAAGCCTGAAAATCAAGGCGGATTCGGGCTGCGAATTTCTTACGACACAGATGTTTTTCGATAATAACATCCTGTACAATTTTATGTACCGTCTTTTGCATAACGGCATCAAGACCCCTGTCATCGCGGGAATTATGCCCGTTACCGACGGCCGGCAGATTGCCCGCATCTGTAAATTGTCCGGTACGGCGCTTCCAGCCAGATTCCGCGCGATTGTGGATAAATTTTCGGGCAATCCCGCCGCCATGAATCAGGCCGGCGTCGCGTACGCCACTGAGCAGATCATCGACTTAATAGCGAATGACGTCAATAACATTCACATTTACACGATGAACAAACCTGATATCGCGGGGAGGATTATGCGAAATTTATCGGAGATCATTAACCAGAGACTTGCAGGATGAAGATATCAGACAGGGAAGTTTTGCGTTATCTCAGGATGGGCAGCGTGGCGGCTGACGAGCGGGTTTCCGCCTTAATCGGGGAGCTGACAGATACATTTGCGGCTAACACGTCCCCAAAAAACGTATACGGGATATGGGATTGCGATATTAGTCCCGAAGCAGTGATTATGGAGGGCATGACCGTAGAAAGCAAGAGCCTCGCTAAACATTTAACGGGCTGCTGCCGCGCCGCGTTGTTAGCCGCAACTCTCGGTACGGAGGCCGACACGCTGCTTCGCCGTTACAGTGTGCGGGACATGGAGAAAGCTGTGATCAGCCAGGCCGTATGCGCCGCCATGATCGAGGCGTACTGTGATGAAATCGAAAACGAGATCAGGCAAACGCCGCGGGTCAGCGGCCTTTGCCCCACAACCCGCTTCAGCCCCGGATACGGCGATTTTGATATTGCCCATCAAAAAGACATCGTAAGACTTCTCAATTGTGACAGGCGCATCGGCCTGACATTGACTGGCGGATATATGCTGATTCCCTCCAAATCCGTTACCGCCGTTATTGGCTTTACGGAAGAAAAAATACATAATGAAGAAAAGTGTAAGCACTGCGCGGAAAAATCATGTGAATTCCGGGAGCTGTCGTGATGGGTTTTTTGGAACGGCTTGAAAAAGAAAGGCTGGTCTTTGACGGAGCCATGGGCACGCTGCTGCAGGCCGGCGGGCTTGGAGCCGGAGAGCTGCCTGAACTCTGGAACATAACAAACAGCGGCGCGGTGATAGATGTCCACAAGGCATACGTGCGGGCCGGGTGCCAAATATTGAAAACCAATACCCTGGGCGCGAACCGCTTAAAGCTGTCGGGTACAGGCTATTCCGTTGACGAGGTAATTTCCGCCGGGGTCGCGAACGCGAAAAAAGCCGCCGGAACTGACGGCGTGTATGTTGCGCTTGACATGGGCCCGACGGGCAGGCTGCTCTCCCCGTTCGGGGATTTGGATTTTGAGGAGGCTGTGTCGATTTTCGCGGAGATGGTCAACGCCGGAACGCGCGCCGGGGCCGGCATCGTTCTTATCGAGACGATGAACGATACCTACGAAATCAAGGCGGCAATGCTCGCGGCAAAGGAAAATTGCGGCCTGCCGGTACTGGTTACCTTCACCCCGGATTCCACCGGCAGGCTGCTCACAGGCGCGGATATTCTGACCGCCGTGTGCCTCATCGAATCCCTTGGCGCCGCCGCGGTGGGAATGAACTGCGGTCTGGGGCCGGCGCAGATGAAGTCGCTCCTGCCGGAGCTGATCAAGTACGCGGGCATTCCTGTCATTATCAGTCCCAACGCAGGGATGCCCGAGCAGATAAACGGCAAGACGCGGTTTCGCATAACGCCCGGCGAGTTTGCCGCCGGCATGGCTGACATTGCCGTCCACGCGCGGCTCATCGGCGGCTGCTGCGGCACGACTCCCGGGCATATAGCGGCCATGATTGCCGCCTGCCGGGAGATTCCGCCCGCGCCGGTTTCACCGAAGGACTATACCGTCGTATCCTCCTATGGGAAGGCGGTGCTGTTCGGCGGCAGGACGATCATCATCGGAGAGCGGATTAACCCCACGGGCAAGCCCCGCATGAAGAAGGCGTTACGCGATAACGACATGGAATACATCTACCGCGAGGGACTCGATCAGACTGAAAACGGCGCCGAAATACTGGACGTGAACGTCGGGCTGCCGGGTATAGACGAGAAGGAGACGCTGGCGCGGGCCGTTACAGGACTGCAGAGCGTCACCGGCGCCGTGCTGCAAATCGACACGGCGGACGCCGCCGCGGCGGAACGGGCGCTACGGCTCTACAACGGCAAGCCGCTGCTCAACTCGGTAAACGGCAAGAAGGAATCCCTCGAAACAATTCTCCCCCTGGTGAAAAAATACGGCGCGGCCGTGGTTGCGCTAACTCTTGACGACAACGGGATTCCGCCTAACGCGCCGGACAGGGTTCGTATCGCCGAAAAAATCATCGCCGGGGCCGCGAGGCACGGCATCTCCAAAAAGGACATCGTCTTTGACGCGCTGACAATGACGGTAAGTACCGATAAAGACAACGCGAAGATCACCCTGGAAGCGATGGAATATATTCGCAGCAAGATGGGCATTCATACCGTACTGGGCGTATCAAATGTTTCTTTCGGCCTTCCCGAGAGGGAAAAAATCAACGCCGCTTTCTTTACGCTTGCCATGAGCCGCGGGCTTGGCGCGGGAATCGTCAACCCGATGAACACCGCGATGATGGACGCGTTTTACACGTACAACGCTTTGAGCGGCGGGGACGCGAATTGTGCCGCGTATATCAAGAAGGTCTCAAAACAGATTTCGCCAATGCCGCCGCCGGCAGCGCCTATGACGCATAACGCCGGTGAAACGATAAGCCTCTACGACGCCGTCGCGAACGGCTTGCGGGAGCAGGCCGGGAAGAAGGCACAAGCCATGTTAGCCGATACGCCGCCGCTTGAGATTATCAATCAACATCTGATTCCGGCAATCGACAAGGCGGGGAAAGACTTTGAGAGCCAAAAGATCTTCCTGCCCCAGCTTTTAATGAACGCCGAGGCCGCCAAAGCCGCTTTCGAGGCCATCAAAGCGTATATGGCGAAACAGGGAACAGTGCAAAGCAAGTTTGCGTCGCAAAGCGAGTTTGCCGGGGGAAAGCGCGGGAAAATCGTGCTGCTGACGGTCAAAGGCGACATTCACGATATCGGAAAAAACATCGTGAAGATACTGCTTGAGAACTATAATTTTCATGTGATCGATTTGGGGAAGAACGTCGAACCCGCCCTTGTGCTGGAGACTGTACTGAAAGAGGACGTCCGGCTGGCCGGCCTTAGCGCGCTGATGACCACGACCGTTGTCTACATGGAAGAAACGATTCGACTATTGAAAGAAAAAGCGCCGCACTGCCGCATAATGGCGGGCGGCGCCGTATTAACGCCGGAATACGCCGCCAAAATCGGCGCGGATTTTTACTCAAAGGACGCCACCGGCGCAGTCCGTTACGCGGACGAGCTGTTTAAGGCCTAACCCACCCTCACTTTCGCCGACACCGGGGCGGGCGCGCCTTTTTCAAGCGCCACCGGAACCGGGGCTGCGTCAGCCGCAATCACGGTATAAGAACCGGGCAGCAATACCGGGTCGCCTTCGGCGTTGATCGTTTCAAAGGCCGCGGCGGGAAGCTCAAACTCCACATTAACGGTTTTTCCGGCGGGCACAAAGACCCGGCGGAAGGCCCTGAGCGAAGACAGTGGGTCATCCGCGCCGCGATCGTCACGCGCAATGTAAATCTGCACGACTTCATCGGCGTCCCTTTTGCCGATATTGCTCAGTTTAACCGCCGCCTTCATGGATTTGCCCGCTGAAATTTCCTGGCCGGAAAGCTCGATGGAATCAAAACGGAAGCCGGTATACGAAAGGCCGAAGCCAAAGGGGTACAGGGGCTTTTCCGTCATGTAACGATAGGTTCTGCCCTTCAGGGAATAATCCTCGTAGGGTGGAAGCTGCGCGGTGGACGCGGGGAAGGTGATGGGAAGTTTGCCGGACGGTACCGTGTCGCCAAAGATGATGTCCGCGACGGCCTTGCCGCCCAGCTCGCCGGGGTACCACGCGAAGATCACCGCGTCGGCAAGGTCCTCCGGGAAGGCGATGGGGCTGCCGCCTGTTAGTATGAGGACCACCGGTCTGCCTGAAGCCTTGACCCTTCGCAAAAAATCAACCTGCCAGGGCGGCAGCTCGATTGTGTCCCGGTCGCCGTTGGAGTCGGAGGCGATGGTGTCGCCTTCTTCGCCTTCGATTGAGCCGTCCAACCCCAGCACCACGATGAAGAGGTCGGTTCTCGACCCGCTGTAGGCGCCGGCACCGGCGGTATGGTTCGCTTCGTATTGGAGGCAGCCCGGCCTGTACTCCAGGCTGATAGCGTACTTGTCGCTGACCTTCGCACCGATTCCCTCAAGGATGGTCACAAAACGAGGGCTGATCCCGTAGTAGTTACCGAAGAGCGTCAGGGGATTGGCGGCGCTGGGACCGAACAGGGAGATGCGTTTGGCGCTATCGTCCAGGGGAAGGATGCCTTTGTCGTTCTTCAAGAGCACGATGGATTTCTCCGCCGCCTGGAGCGCGAGTTTCTGGTGCTTCTCACAGTTAATCACGCTGTGCCCCAGCTTGCTGTACTTGCCGCCGCCCTCCGGCGTGTCGAACATTCCCAGCCTGAAGCGGGTTCGCAGGAGGCGCGTGAGGGCGGTATTGATCGCCTCCTCGGTCACGAGGCCCTTTTTGTACGAAACGACAAGCTCAGGGAAGGTGCAGCCGCAGTTGAGGTCGCAGCCCGCGTTAAGCGCAAGGGCCGCGGATTCTTCCGGCGTTTTCGTCACTTTGTGGTGTTCGTGGAAATCGCGAAGCGCCCAGCAGTCCGACACCACATGACCCTTAAAGCCCCAGCGCTCCCTTAATATATCTTTTAGCAAAAAATAACTGCCGCAACAGGGCTCGCCCAGGGTGCGGTTGTACGCACCCATCACCGATTCAACCCCGGCGTCAACCAGCGCCTTGAACGCGGGGAGGTAAGTCTCGAAGAGGTCTTTTTTGGAAACGACGGCGTCGAAGCTGTGGCGGAGAATTTCAGGGCCGGAATGGACCGCGTAGTGTTTGGCGCAAGCGGCGAGTTTCAGGTTTTCAGGGTCGTCGCCCTGGAGGCCGCGCACAAAGGCGGCCCCGATGCGGCTCGTGAGATACGGGTCTTCGCCGTAGGTTTCCTGCCCCCTGCCCCAGCGCGGGTCGCGGAAGATGTTGATGTTTGGCGTCCAGAAGGTCAGGCCCCAGTATTGGCCGCGGTTGCCCCGCTTGATCGCCTCGTTGTACTTGGCGCGCGCCTCGTCGGCAATCGCGTCCGCCACCTTCCCGGCAAAGCCCTCGTCAAAGGTCGCCGCCAGCGCGATAGCCTGCGGAAACACCGTCGCCACGCCCGCGCGCGCGACCCCGTGCAGGCACTCGTTCCACCAGTTGTATTCGGGTATACCAAGGCGCGGAATCGCCGCGCTCGTATAAAGCAGTTGGGACACCTTCTCTTCAAGGGTCATTTGAGAGATTAGCTCTTTTATTTTCGCTTCCCGTTCCATGTATGCCTCCACCATACCATATTACACCAATGCGGGCCAAAAACAAGGGGAAATAATGAAAAAAGAAACCAACGGAGCGCTGATAATAAATATAGACAATATCGACTAAATATGGTAAAAAATACATACAGGAGATTTTGATGGACGATAAACAATATCAGAATATTATTTATTCGATTAATTTACTGAAAATTTTGTCTATAGGTGAAAATGATTTAAAAAACAATAGAACTTATACCCATGAAGAATTAAAAAAAAAATAAAATCAATATTGGATTCCCCGTCTTTTTTAAAACATAATATGTCTTATTGATCGCTATGTAATCTGACATGTCTTTGTCGCGGCGAGAGCGGGGAGCCCTGAGGGCAGCATATGGGCGTTGTGTAAAAAAAGATTTCACTTTCAAAGAAGTTCAACGCCCATCGAGCTGCCCTCAGGGATAGCCCGCTTCGCCGCGCCGATATGTAAGATACCATCTGCGATCAATTCGACAAATTATAGTTTAAGACTCCGTCACCATTTCAACTAACGCTTTGAACTCGTCGCGCTCCGGGCGGGTAAGAGGCTCCGCGGAATAAAGGGCTTTGTCGAAAAGCGCCCCGGCGCGGGTTATCGCGTGGACTATACCGTCGTTATTCGCACTATCGCCGTTAATTGCCGCGGCAAGCAGGGCGCAGTATTCGAGAGGGGCGTGGCTGGGTCTCCAGTTAATGCGCAGAACTTCCGTGCCCCAATAAATCAGGCGGGCGAAAAGACCCGCGCTGCGGCGCATGTCCCTTTTTTTCGCGGCGCTATAACCTTCAAGAATGTTTTCTTCTATGCCGCGGAGGATGGCGCTGCCGGGAAGCCTCCTTCCGCCGGCGCCTTCCCTCAGGGAAGTGATAAAACCTTTGACGCCTGACGCAAGGGCCTTGAACCAGGTCTTTAAAAAAGCGGCTATCTTTTTGGGCCAGGTTCCGGCCCCGCGAAAAAGCTTTGAACGGTTCAGGAGGGGGTTAATCATAAACGAAATGAAAAGAAAAACAACGAGACCGATAGCCGCGTATTGCACATAATCCCAGAAATGAGAGGGCTTTGCTTCACCTATCATTGCCGCGAATTCCGGCGGAAGTCCGGGCATTTGCGGCGTCAGCGCTTCCTCCGAACGCGGGGGCATCTCCACCGGTTTTCCGGTGAAGAGGCCGTCAAGATACGCCAGGAGCCGCCTGAGCAAGTTAAGGATAATGTCAAACGACAGAATGCTCTTCCCGAAAGACAGTAATAATCCCAGAACCGCCGATACGAAAATTACGATTATTCCGGCGAGCAGGGCTTTTGGCCGCGAGGTAAAAACAAGACCCTCGGCGGCGAAGGCGTATTCACGCCGCAGAAAGCCCAAAAAGGCGATGATTGAAACGCCGGCCAAAAAAAGCAGCGCGAGGGCGGCCGCGAAGGTTGCGCTTAACGGCATCCCGAGGATTCCGCTTACGATAAACAAAACAAAGGGCAGGAGAAAAAAGACCCTGTAGCGCGTGATGAGTTTTTTCGTGTCGGTGTCCGCCTCGCTCATCAGCCCTGAGTCCTGAAGCATTATCTGACGCAGTTTTTCGCCGTCATAAATGCGGGTGTACGAAGCGATGAGTTCCTGCCCCTCAAAAATCCTTTTTGCCGCGAGTACGGTGAACCAGATAATAACAGAAAAAAGACCTGGAAAGAAATTCGTGAAAGAAGGAATAAATCTTCTCCCTAAAGGAAGGCCGGAGCGTATGAGTGAACCAAAGACGTAAATTATTATAACAACAAGTATGCCTCCGCGGATATTTGCCGCCGTGTGATCCGCCTTGCTCCTCTTTATAATGGCCCAATAAATCGAGGCGATTGTCCCGCTCAGGAGGCCCGAGCAAAACCAGAGAAACACGGGCACGGGACCAATAAACAATGACGCGAGAAAATTCAGGCTGGGCAAAAGACCCGCGAAAATGGAAAGGGGAATATAAACTGCGAGAAGGGCGTAAAGGGGATGCTGGATTGTTAAAAGGTTCTGGCTGTCTGTTTGAATAAAATCAGATATTTCTTCAGAGGATTTCATAACCCGCTTCCTTTATCTGATGACGGTTTTTCGCGTAAGGTAAATTCGATTCGTCGATCATCAAATACTCCAGGGTTATCTGCGACTTTTTCATTCCCTCAAGAAGCCTGATATTCTCGCTCTCCAAAGCAGGCCCCGCGTAAACAAGCCTCGTGCCGAAGGGAAGCGATTTCGCTTTATCAAGCAGCGCCGCGACACTGCCCCTGCTTTTACCGCTCTCCTCGTCCCTGCCGATTTGCCTGCGCTGCAGCACCGCGAGCCGCTCAAGAACGGGGATATGCGTGACAGCGGCGGGCGCGATTGTCTCGCCCGCTTCAAAAGGCGAAGTGTGCAAAATGAAGCCCAGGGGCTGGCGTTCGCGCGACGCCATGGTGCAGAGGCCCGCCGCCGCTTCAATTACGCGCTCCAGGTGAAACTCCCGGTTCTTCGACGGATACTCGGCGGGATCGGCGTTGAGAAAAACCACGAGGGGGTACGACAGCGACGCTTCGTACTCGTTGACCATCAGCATGAAACTGTCGTCAGTCGTCATTCTTGCGCTGACCTTCCAGTTGATTCGCCGCAGTTCGTCTCCGCCGGAATACTCGCGAATCGATCTGCGGCGGGTGAGGTCCTCGTGAAAGGGGTTGCCGCTTAGAAGAGCGCCTAACGGAATCCCGCCCGGCGGCTTCAGGTGGACATAACCGAGCGCGGGGTACACAAAGAGGCGGCAGGTTTCTTTCGCCTTGAGCGTGAAAGGAAAAAGCCCCAGGGGGTCGCTGCCGCGAAGCCTGGCCGGGCCAAGGGTAAACATCCCGCGGTAGGCGCCATAACACTGCCACTTCAGCACACGGCTCCTCTGCCCTCCAAGGGTGCCGAGGGATTTGTTGTCGCGGAAAACCGAAAGCATGCCGGGCGAATCGTTAACCGCCAGCATAAACGCCGGGAGCCTGCCGTGGTTTTCAACAACCACTTCCACGTCAATCCACTCGTACCTGAACCCCCTTATCTCAGCGTCCCTCCGCGTTACGCGCAAGCGGCGGCAAAGGTATTCGCTGTAGAGCCTTGAGCCAAGGATGAGGAAAATAAAAAAGAGGCAGACAAACTGCACAGGCCGCCAGGAGGTAAAAATATAGACACAGAGAAGGATGGGCAGGCAGGCAAAGAAGTACTTCTCTCCCTGTATATTTACATCCGGCCAGGAGACCTTTGCGGTTCTGTTCATTGATTGCCGGCCGGCTTGTTTGCCGCCAACGGCAGTTTGTCTGCCGGCTGCTGGAGATCCCGGTATTCGGGCATGGGCACACGATCCAGAATCGAGGAAATGATCCTGTCGCTCTGAACGCCGCGAACCAGCGCCTCGGAAGAGAGCAGAAGGCGCTGGCGGAAAACAGGCGGCGCCATCTCCTTGATATCCGTGGGACTAACGTAGTCCCTGCCCCTTAACGCCGCCAGCGCCTGGCTTGCGCGGTACAGGGCGAGGCTTCCCCGCGGGGAAATGCCCGCTCTGAGGCTCGTGTCCTGGCGGCTGGCCTCGACAAGCGAGATAAGGTAAGTACGCACCTGCGGGTCAACATGGATTTGCGTCACCTCTTCTTGCAGGACGCTGACATCGGCGGCGGAGGCCACGGGCTTGAGGTCTGTCACTGGGTGGGTGACGCGGCGTTGACTTTCGAGCATCTTGGCCTCGGAATCCGCGTCCGGGTAGCCTATTTTCAAACAAAGAAGAAAGCGGTCCTTTTGCGCCTCGGGCAGGGGGAAGGTCCCCTCGTATTCTACGGGGTTTTGCGTCGCCATGACGATGAACGGCTCGGGCAGGTCGAGGCGGTTGCCGTCCACGGAAATCTGCCCCTCGGCCATGGCCTCCAGCAAGGCGGACTGTGTGCGGGGAGTGGCGCGGTTGATTTCGTCAACCAGCACGAACTGGTTCACCACGGGGCCGCGTCTGTAGACGAACTGGCCCTCGTTCTGCCGCCAAACCGAGACGCCAAGTATGTCCGCGGGCAGGAGGTCGGGGGTACATTGAATGCGGCTGAAACTCAGGTCGAGGCTCGCGGCAAAGGCGCGGGCCAGAATCGTCTTGCCCGTGCCCGGCACGTCCTCAAGCAGCACGTGGCCGCGTGCAAGAAACGCCGCGAGCAGTATATCAACAACCTCGGTCTTCCCCAAAAAAACCTTCTCGATATTGGAGCGCACGCGGGAAGCAAAGCCCGCGATATTTTCGTTCTTCATAATATCAAGAATACCATAAAAAGAGAAAAAAGGTGACAGTCACCTTTTTAGAAGACCTCGCACGGAGCCCACAGAGGAACAGAGGACACGGGGGGAAAAGGATCTCTTTTCCTCTCCTCCGTGCCCTCTGTACTCCCTGTGTCCCCTGTGCGATGCTCTTCCCCCGTGTCCCCCGTGCGAGGTCTTCCTCTCTCCCTTATTCCGTTGTATAATTATGCATCTACGGAGGTCTTTATGGCAAATTATGATTTTGGACCAAGGAGCCGGCCGCCCCTGGGGCACTGGATACCTTTAAGTTTTCAACACGTTTTCGCGATGTTTGGGGCGACGATACTGGTCCCCATCCTCACCGGGCTTGATCCGGCGGCCGCCCTGTTTACAGCCGGGACGGGTACTCTCATCTATATTGTGCTTACGGGCGCGAAAGTTCCCGCCTTCCTCGGTTCCTCATTCGCCTTTATCGTGCCGATTATCACCGTTTCGGCGGCCTACGGGGTGCAATACGCCATGGGCGGCGCGGTTGTGGCGGGGCTTTTCTACTGCGTGGTGGGTTTCATCATCAAGGCCGCCGGGACCGGCTGGCTGGACAGAGCGCTCCCCCCCGTCGTGATTGGCTCGGTCATCATCGTCATCGGCCTTAACCTGGCCCCCACCGCGATGGATATGGCAATGAACAACAACGGAACCTATAGCCTCGTGTGCCTCTCAATCGCCGCGGTTACCCTTCTGGTAACCGTAATAGGAACCATCTTTTTTAAGGGCTTCTTCAACACGATTCCGATTCTCATCGGCCTTGTTTCGGGGTACGTCTTCGTCCTCATTATGGGCGCCTTTTTTCCCGCTTACGCCCTCATCAATTTTCAGGTGGTAAGAGACGCGCCGTGGTTCGGGCTGCCGACGTTCAGGCTGCCGAGTTTCAACTTTCCCGCGAGCCTTACCTTCGTCATTGTGTCGCTGGCGACAATTTGCGAGCACCTTGGGGACACGCTGGTCACGAGTAAGGTCGTGGGCCAGGACTTCTATAAGAACCCCGGCCTGCACCGCACCCTGGCCGGCGACGGGCTTGCCACCGCCTGGGCGGCTCTCTGGGGCGGGCCGCCGAACACCACCTACGGCGAAAACATCGGCGTGATGGCGATCACGCGGGTTTTTTCGGTTTGGGTGATTGGCGGCGCGGCGGTCATCGCCATGCTGCTCTCGTTCTTCAGAAAGTTTGGCGCGCTCATCCAGACCATCCCCACGCCGGTGCTGGGCGGCATCTCGATGCTGCTCTTCGGGATAATCGCGTCTTCGGGCCTGCGAACCCTCGCGGAAAGCGGCGTTGACTACAAGGACAAGCGCAACCTGACGATTTCTTCGGTGATCCTTGTCATAGGCATAGGCGGCGGCAGGCTGGCCTTCGCGATCACCGGCGAAGTGGAGTTCCAGCTCGCCGGCGTCGCTCTGGCCACGGTGGTGGGGATCATACTCAATCTGATATTTCCGCGGAGCAAGGCGAAGTAGGGGCATAAAAAAGGTGACTGTCACCTTTTTAGGTATTCTACCATATTATGCACGCACTGCGCCTTAAAACGGTGACTGTCACCTTTTTGGCTCTCCCTTACTCCCTTAATATCCTCCTGTAATCCGCAATGGTTTCCGCGGAGGTGAGGCGTTTGCGCAGGGCGGCGCTGCCGGGTTCGCCGGTCTTGCCGGGGAAGCCCTTCGTGTAGGAGCAGAATTGCTTTCGCATTTCCATGCAGGCCGCCCTCTCGCCGATGCCGGCTGCGAGAAGGGTCAAGTGCCGCAAAGCCACCTCAATTCGCTCCTCGAAAGCAGGCGGCTCCCAGGAGCCTGTGGTCAAGAAAGAGCGGGTCGCGGGAAAGATGAAGGGGTTCCCCTCCGCGCCCCGGGCGAACATTACCGCCGCGCAGCCCGTCTCGCGGAGCATACGCCCCGCGTCCTCAGGCGTATAGAGGTCGCCTGAGCCGGCCACGGGTATGCTCAAACGGGAGGCCAGTTCCGCTATATGGGACCAGTCGCTTTTGCCGCCGTAGCCCTGGCCCTTTGTCCGGGGGTGAAGCGTGACCATGGCCGCCCCGGCTTCGGCGGCAATGCGTGCGCACTCCAGGTAGTTTATGCGCTGCGAATCCCAGCCCGAGCGCATCTTTACGGTAACAGGCGCGGACTGGAGCATTTCGCCGGACGCCCGGACAACGGCTTCCACGATGCGGCCCAGGAGCACGGGCTCCTTCATCAGAGCCGAACCGGCGCCGGTCTTCACCACCTTGGGAACCGGGCAGCCGCAGTTGATGTCCACGGCTTCGGGGCGAAAGGCGGAAATTGCCACCGCCGCCCGGTACATCGTCACGGGATCGTGACCGAAGAGCTGAATTGCGTAGCGTTTCTCATTCTCTCCACGGCGGACTAAGTCTAGACTGGGTCTACTTCCACGCATCAGCGCTTCCGCAGAGACCAGCTCCGTAAAGCTGAAATCCGCCCCATACTCCGTGCAGATGGAGCGAAAAATACGATCCGTATAGCCCGCCACCGGCGCGAGGAAGAGATTGCCCGGCAATTCCAGGCCGCCGATTTTTACAGGACGATACAGGGTATCAGGCACTATTCGTTGGGCAGACCGAAGAAGCGGTTTGAGTTTTCCCAGAGCACCGCGCTCGTTTCCTCTTCATCCATGTCCAGCATCTCGGCAAGGAAACGCGCCGTCAGGGGCAGGTACTTCGGCATATTACGCTTGCCGCGGTGATCCGCCGGGACCATGAAGGGACTCTCGGACTCAATCAGAATCCTGTCGAGCGGAAGAACCTCGATGGTCTCATGCAGGTTCTTGGCGTTCCGATAGGTGAGGTTTCCGGCGAAGGAAAAATACAGATTGAGGTCCAACGCCTTTTTCGCGTATTCCGCGTTTTCCGAGTAGCAGTGGAGTACCCCGCCCCTTGGTGGAAGCCGGTCCCGCAGTATGTCCAGCACATCCTTGCCCGCATCCCTGTTGTGGATAATCACCGGAAGATTGAGTTTTGCCGCCAAATCTAGCTGGGTTATGAACAGCTCTATTTGGGATTTTTTGTCGCCGAATTTTCTGTAGTAGTCCAGGCCGATTTCCCCTATGGCGACTACCCGCGGGTTTTTCGCGTTCTGCTCAATGGTCGTGATCCAGTTCCTGCCGGGGTTTTGCACCTCAGACGGTGACACACCGACAGCGTGGTAAACATTCGCTGCGGGTTTCAAATTCTCGTAAATTTTCACAAAGTCGATAAGACTATTGCATATCGAAACAAGCCGGGTAACCGAGACCTGTCTCGCTTCCTGTATCACCATGAGTTGTTCAATAGGGTCCTCACATATGAGCCCTATATGGGCGTGAGTATCAAAATACTGCATGCATTA
>JGI24698J34947_10000970_pt1 | contig 14665 bp, 11 predicted proteins | sample TergutMp193P3_FD_34947 | JGI IMG/M metagenome (IMG submission 34947) | reverse complement strand
GGAAGGGGAAAATTGTTTCCACGCTCAATATTTGACAGAAAAGTAACGGAAATGCCCGCTTTTTCGGCTAAATCAGCCTGTGATAAGCCTCTAAGGGAGCGGAAAAACTTGATATTTTTGCCCAAATTGTCTTTAAGCTCCTGTTCTTCCATGCAACCAACTTAACTTCCTTTTAGCCCTGATTTTCTATCATTGAACACTTTTCCATGCCTATTGACAAACACCTATTACATCTAGTATAGAAGTAATAAGGCGTATTTCTGGCTGGATTACATGAAGTTTTGGCGGTTTTTCCGTCTTTTTCATGGGTAAGGCTGTCAATACGGCAATAGACCGCCTGGCGGTTTATACATTTTATATCGCGGTAAATCCGCGAAGGAGTCTTTTATGAAAAGAAAAATTGCTTTCGGAGTAATGTTCTTGTGGATTGGTCTATTTTTCTTCAATTGTGAATCTGGACCTCCTCCTGGACCTCTTCCTCGAAATCTCATTGCAGCATCAAATGTTCCTTCATATTTATCTATTAGTCTTAATAGAGATGGTTTTAGTTATACCATTAAAAACACAGATTCGGTAGATCACCGTGTTGTTGTTGATGTTTTGACTGATAGAAACAGTATATGGACGCGTACTCATACTGTTGAAGCAAATGATATTTTGCAAGTTTCCAGTGGGTCATATTCTGATGGATACAGAGCAATAATAATGCAAATTGCTATAACCGATTGGATATAACGTTCCCGGTTGTAACTGCTTCGCCGCCTTACGGGAACGCAGCGGTGTCAACCGCCGTTCTGCCGGTCTAAACAAAGCAGGCGTACTGCACCCCGCAAAGTACGGGGAACTCCCCACACAGCACGGGGGATTCCCCGTACAGCTTGGGGTTTTCCCCGAAGCAGAAAATGAAAGACAAAGGAAGGATATTATGAGCAAAAGCAGACACGATTTCATCCCCCGCCCGGACGGGCTTTTCGACCAGTTCTTTAAGAACATCCTCCAGTACGTCGCCTCTAAAACCCCCTCCGCCAGCCCCGCAAGGAATATACCGCCGATTGTCAGATATGCTAACCGTGTACCCTACGGTATAAACATCGTCCCAATAAAATGTCTGAATAGGCGTGAGGGCGGGCTGTGCAAACCCCTGCCGGAGGCGCATGGCGTGGATTCGGATAAGGCGACGCCAAAGCGTCCGTAAAAAAAGGCCACAGCCCGCCAGGTAAACGTGCGCGAACCGGTGAGCGCGTCTTTTAAGAAAAGTTTAAACGGCGTAGGCTAAGAAAACCCTTCATTTTTAAGTAAAGGCTTCAAGCCGCTCTAGCCTTCGGTAGGGGTTTGCACAGCCCGCCTTCAACACATTGCAGAAATAATTAAAGGGGACAAGTTTAGTCCCTGGGGGCAGGAATGTTGCGGGAAAACGCAAAACGCGGTACAGTTATGGGCAAGGAGTAAATTATGAGCGTAATAACAACAGAAATAACCCTTAAAAATATGATGGATGTCGGCGATGCCATGCGGGGACTCATCGAAGAAGACAAAATCAGACAGATGACCGCTCAGGCTATTGTTGACACAGGAGCATGGACAATGGTCATCAATGAGGAAACCCGCACAAAGCTCGGCCTCTTGAACAGAGGATACGGCGAGGCAACCCTCGCGGACGGAAAAGAAGAAGTAGTCCCGATGGCAGGCCCCGTGGAAGTCTGGTGGAAAAACCGCCGGTTTACCGGAGATGCCCTCGTACTCCCCGAAGCCAAGGACATACTGCTCGGAGCGATCCCCCTTGAGGAAATGGACTTAACCATAAACCCCAAAAGAGAATTAGTTGGCGTACACGGGGACAGAGTTTTGCACAGAGTTTAGGCAAATTGTACTAGTCAAGACAATATCCGACAACCGGCAGAATATTTCTGTTGGAAATGACATACAGCAACGTAAAACTTTTCCCTAAATTTACGCAAAAACAAAAAATCCGCAAGGCTGATGTGCAAAGCCCTTTCTGGGGCGTCTGCGGTGTGGACGGCAGGTACCTGCACCCACAGGGTGTCTGTCCGATAATTCAACACGCCGTAGCCCAAGAAAAATCTTCATTACGGACAAAATGCAGAAGCCGCTTTAGTGGCTTCTGTGGGCGCTCAGAAAAAGCCAGGCCTCGGACTTTAGTCCGCAAGCCTGCGTGAAAAGAATTCACAGCCGTTTAGCCCCAGGAAGGGCTTTGCACACCAGCTTGGGAGTAATTTTTTACTTTTGGGTAAGTTTAGTCCCTGGGGGCAGAAATATTGATTTTTTCCAGCTATCAAGAGTACAATAATTCAGGGAGATTATATGTCGGACCAATTGCCTTATAACAAGGATTACAATAAACAGAAGAAGTTCAGCGGATTTGTCTCAAGCGGCGCTTTTAAAATCGCGATGCTTGTCATCATCATCCTGCTCCTGCTCGTTCCCATTACGATGATTCGCTCTCTTGTAAACGAACGCAGTTACCGTGCGGAATGGGCGGAAAGATCGATTATGGAAGCGTGGGGCAGTCAGTTTACGCTGTACGGCCCCGTTATCCGCATTCCTGTCGTTGAGCGTGAGGAAATAACAACAAGAACCGAAAGAGACGGCGAAAAAGTTGAAGTCGTACTGCGCGACAGGGCGCTCTGGATTACGCCCAGAGACGTGAGTATACAGGCAAATTTTTCCGCGGAAAGAAAACGGCGGGGCATTTTTTCCGTCGCTCTTTTTTCCGGCGACGTTTCGCTTACAGGTTCCTTTACGTTTGAAAGAGCGAAAGACGAGATTAAACAAAACCAGACGCTATACCCCCAGCAGGCGGAAATTATTATCGGGCTGGCAAGCCAAAAAGGAATACGCAGGATTATCAAGGCGGACTGGAACGGGAGCGAACTTTTTTTCAAACCGGGAAACCGTAATTTTACGTACGAAAATTCAGGCGATAACGGAGTCAACGCCGTAGTCCTCCTCGATACGGAAGGCGCAAATACATTCGACATACAATTTTCCGTGCAGGGCGGAAAGTCCATGCGCATCCTTCCCATCGGGGAAACCACTCGGGCGCGTATAAAATCGGACTGGCCCTCTCCGTCTTTTCAGGGAGGGTTTTTGCCGGCGGCGTATACGCTTTCTGAAACCGGCTTTGACGCACAGTGGGAGATCAGTTATTTGAGCAGGTCAATTCCGCTCTTTTGGTCTACCAATGAAAGGGGAGAAAACACCAGCAGGATAAATTTAAGGAATGAGTTTTTCGGCGTTGATTTTTTCAAGCCCCTTGATCATTACGCGCTCAACGAACGCGCCGTAAAATACGCGGTTTTGTTTTTAGTCATTCCCTTTTTAACATTGTTCTTTCTGGAAATATTTTCTCGAAAATCAATTCATCCCGCTCAATATTTGCTTTCCGGTCTTGCGAACGTGATTTTTTACCTTTTGCTTCTGTCAATCTCCGAACATATTCCCTTCTCCTCCGCCTACCTCATCGCAGCCGCCTCTCTTACCTGCATGATGTCCCTGTATGCGCGTTCGTTACTCGAAACGTGGGTACGCAGCGCTTACATGGCTCTTGTCATGGCGTTGTTGTACCTCATCATGTACCTGACGCTTAACGCGGAGGATTGGGCGCTCCTTATCGGATCAATCGCGGCGTTCCTCATCTGCGCCGTGGTGATGTTCCTTACAAGGAAACTGGACTGGAACAATCTGAACATAAAAAGCGATCCGCCTCCTAAAACATAACGGGTTTTTCGTTCGTGAGAAACAGGTACGGCGTTACGCCCTGGGGCCGCTGGTTCATTGATGTTCTTGAAAGTTATGAAATGGGAAACCGTCTTGAACGCGGAAGGAGTTACGCCAACACGGGCAGGGTGCTTTCACTTGAACTGACGGAACGCCGTGCAATTGCTAAAGTCGAGGGAAAGTCCAATCCTTTTTACAAGGCCGCGATAAGTTTCCCTCCCCTTGAAGACGCTGAAAAAGTTTACAAGATGATCGAGGACGACCCTCCCCTTCTTGCGCGAATTGCATCCGGGGAATTGCCCGAAGAATTTTTACAGAAACTTAAAAAGAAAGGCATTAACCTTATACCGCGCCGTTGGCAGGAGATGAAAAGATCATGCACATGCCCTGATTGGGGAGATCCGTGCAAACACATGGCGGCTCTTTATTACATCATCGCGAAAGAAATTGATTCTGACCCGCATATCCTTTTCCGTCTTCGCGGTATGGATCTCGCGGCCCGTTTTGGAAAATCGGCGGTTCACAGCATCGCGCCTCCGTTTAGCGTAACATTTTCCACGAAGGAAAAAACTTCTCAGGAGCGGGACAGGACTCCTCTTGAACTTGAGGAAATCCCCCATTGCGGACAGCTTGTTACATCCCTCCTGCCTCCGTCTCCGCCTTTTTGCGAGAGGGACTTCGCGCTTGTTATGGCGGAATTTTACCACCGGTGCGCGGGCTTTCAGGAATGGGAACAGGCGCATACAGAAGAAACGCTTGAAAGGACGGAGCATGATTTTTCACGTTCATCGTGGACTGTGCATTGTCCCAGCATTGTTCCCGGCGTTGAACCGGTTTTGCAGGCGGAAGATATTAACGGTGATAAAAAACGTTATTCGCTATACGAAGCCTTTGAACATTTTGTGCAATTTTCGTCAGATGACGGAACCGCCTCTTACAGTTTCCTTTTCTACCTTTTCAAGTTCCTCAACCTGATCTGTTGCGCGGGAGCGTTTATTCCCTATGTATTAGTTGAAGATGAAACGTTAAAAATTATCTGGCGTCCGTTTGAAACACTGCCGCCTGTTCCAGATATGTTAAGTGCTATCGCCTCACGGGAATGCGGGATGTTAGCGACAGGGCCCTTGTTTCATTTCAATCTTGCAAAGAAGCAGGTAAGCTCTATGGGCAGTCAGGTTCTAAGCGGGCGAAGCGTCGTCGATCTTCTTGCATCCGCTTTTTTGAACGAGTGGGTTAGGCGCAAGTTTATGATTTTTAAGGATGACTTTAGAAAAGAGGGAAATGACGAGTACCGAGTGCTTTTGAATTTGTTTTTTCTGGGCTTCTATGTTGACATTTCCACTCCCGCCCAAAGATCGCTTCCGGCAAGCATAGACCGCTGGCTTTCAGTCCTTCACATTAATTTTTCAGCTTACAGTTACGCGCTCACAATAAAAGACCTGCCCGCTCAAAAAATTGAAGATGTTCCTACAACCGATTTGTTTTTTTCTCTTTCTATGGATGTAATCGCCGAACATGAAGATGGAACCACAAAGACCCCCCTTTCAAAATGTAAGGATTTGGAAATTCTGCGCGCGCCAATTGCCCTGTCCAACTACCTGCCAGAGATCAGGGAACTTACGAGCCGTCAAAAAGTCGCGCTTTCCGATGTGCGTCTTGTTTCATTCCTCGATTCTGCGGCTCCCCTACTTACGCGCCTTGGCATGACGGTGAATCTTCCAAAGGCGCTGGCAAAGGAATTAAAGCCGAGGCTGGTCATCAAGGCGAACGCTTCAAGCTCCTCACTGGTAAGTTATCTGGATTTAAACGCATTGCAGGATTTCCAGTGGCAGATTGCAATTGGCGATGAAGTTATAACAATGGAAGAGTTTAAAAAACTCGTCAAGCAGAAATGCGCAATGGTACGTTTCAGGGACGGGTTTGTCAAAATGGATCCGCAGGAATTTTCCCGCCTCCTTAAAAAAGCGAAAAACGGCGCTCCCGATATAAACGAATTCCTGAAAGCGCATTTTTCAGGCGACAGCGTTCTTGCCTTTGACGCACGTGAAACAATTGACAATCTTTTTAAAGAACAAAATTTTCCCATCCCCGATTCGCTTAACGCGCAGTTACGTCCCTATCAGATACGCGGTTACAACTGGGTATGTTCGCTGTTGTTTTCCGGTTTCGGCTGTATATTAGCTGACGATATGGGCTTGGGAAAAACCATCCAATCAATCGCGGCGATTCTCCGGCTAAAAGAGGAAGGGCTTTTGCATAAGGTATCCGAAGGATACCACGGTTGCCTTGTTGTCGCTCCCGCTGCGCTTCTCATTAACTGGGAGAAAGAATTGAGCCGTTTTGCCCCCGCGCTTTGCGTGTCACGCTATCACGGAAGCGGACGGCGTTTTGACAGCAAGAGCGATGTGTTTCTCACCACCTATCAAACAGCCGTCCGCGATGCTGAAAAGTTGAAGAAAAAAACATTTTCACTTTTACTTGCTGACGAAGCCCACCTGATGAAAAATTCGCAAACTCGCGTTTCCCGCACAATAAAACAGCTTCGCTCAAAATACCGACTCGCCCTTTCGGGAACTCCGGTAGAAAACCGCCTTGAAGATCTTCGCTCGCTTTTCGATTTCATCCTGCCCGGCTATCTTGGAGACGCGGTTAAATTCAAAGAACAGTACCGCGTCCCGATTGAAATTATGCGAAACCGTGAAAAGGCTGATGCTCTGAGGAGGATCACTTCCCCCTTTCTCCTGCGGAGGTTAAAAACTGACAAAAAGATCATCATGGATTTGCCTGATAAAATCGTTACCAATGAATACGCGGTGCTGGAAAAAGAGCAGGCGGCGTTATACGAAAGCGTGGTTGGCGAATCAATCAAGAAGTCGGAGAAAATGGATTCCAAAGAAAGATCTTCCATGATTTTTTTCCTGCTCACATCGCTTAAACAGATTTGCGATCACCCGCGTGTGTATGACAAGGAAAGCCCCGCGTCGGCTGAACTTTCCGGCAAGGCTCAGCTTCTCGTAACGCTGTTGGAAGAAATACTCGCGAGCCGGGAAAAGACTCTCGTTTTCAGCCAGTATGTTGAAACGCTTGACTGCCTGGAAAAAATCATCAAGAAAGAACTGGGAGAGGCGGCGTTGATCTACCACGGCGGTCTCGATCAAAAAACAAGGGCGGGCATTGTAGACGATTTTCAAAACGATCCGGCCTCCCGGATAATGCTCGTAAGTTTGAAGGCGGGCGGGCTTGGGCTGAACCTGACGGCGGCAAGCAGAGTTATTCACTACGATCTGTGGTACAACCCCGCGGTAGAAAATCAGGCGACAGACCGCGCTTTCCGCATCGGGCAGGAGCGCACCGTCTTTGTCCACCGCTTCATCACGAGGAACAGCTTTGAGGAAAAAATAGATGAAATGATCGCGAGCAAACAGGAACTCGCCGACATGACAATCGCCTCGGGGGAATCGTGGATTACGCGCATGAGCCATGATGAGCTAAGGGCGCTGTTTGAGAGGTAGAAAGCGGCAGGATAACTTTATTTCTTCTTTTTTAGATTTTGATTCATGGTATTCAACACTTCTCTATTCTGTCTTTCAAGCTGATTTTTTCTCAGCATTTTATTCAGTATACGGTACAGATCGTTTCGGTCATCGGCGGGCAGGGAAAGAATGTCGCGTAACTTTTTAACGCTTCGGGGATCAATATCGGCAAGAGCGGTTTCGGGAGCTTGATCTATTTCCGGCTGTTTGAACAGTTTGTAAACAGGAATCTCAAGAGAATCGGCAAGAGCTTGCAGGCGGTCGGCGGGAGGAAACATTCCCTCCCTCTCATAATGGCTTATCATGCCCCTGCTGATACCGCTTGACTGGGCCAAGTCATATTGGGAAAACCCTTTTTTCTTTCTATACTTTGCAACATTCTCTGCAAATATTCTGTCAATTTTTTTCACAATTATTAAACAGTATAAAACTGTCTTTACTTCAGACCATTTTATGGTCTATTTAATTATATTCAGTTCATTTCATTAAACTATTTATAACAAAATATCCGACATAATTTGTGAATTATATCCAGTTTTCAATGATTTTACGTTAATTATGAGGTATTTTTCGACTTTTTATTAATGCTACGTAAAAATTGGTTGACAAAGACCATATTATGGTCTAATATAATATTTATCAGATATTGACATGGTCTGAAAATAACTTACATGGGTGGTTTTTATGAATAGGCAAAAATTACTGGTTTTGGCGGCTTTGGTGTTGACTGTTGCAATGTACTCCTGCGTATCGTTCCAGGATAGGACAATGACCCCACAGGAAAGAGAACAAACGGAAATACTCGGATCGGTTACAGTTGAATTTACATCTTTTCAACTCTTTCATATCCCTTCAAAAAAGAGTATCACAAACAAGGCTTACTCCGAACTGATGAAAGCCGCACAGGCTAAATATGGGGATAATGTTGAAATTCGCAATATTTCAGTTTCCGGCGGCTTTTCATTTTGGGAAGCATTGTACCTTGCCGGAAGTATAGGCATTACAGCCGCAGGGAATGCTTCGCTTGGCGGAGATGTTTTGGATTTGGTTAATTTAGGAGCGCCTTATGTTATTGGATTTAATATAATCGGTAACTTCCAAAAAATAACAGCCACCGCAGATGTAGTATTATATTCCAGGTCAGCCGCAGCAGGCGTTACACGAAGGATGACTGAGACAATAACAAGTTTATCTGGGGAAATAGCGGAAAGTTTGCCGAGAGGTTCAACAATTGCCGTATTAAGCGTTTTCTCGGATGATAGAGGCATATCGGAATATATTATCGGCGAACTGGAATACAATTTGGTAAATTCCGGCAGATTCACGGTTGTTGACAGAAGACGGCTTGATCAAATAAGGAACGAACAGAATTTTCAGATGTCCGGTGACGTTAGCGATGATTCCGCTATATCAATCGGGTATATGCTTGGGGCAAATATTGTAATAACCGGAGAAATTACCGGAGTCGGCTCAAATCAGAGGTTGATTTTAAAAGCCCTGGATGTAAGAACGGCACAAATTATTACAATGGTACGGGGAAACATATAAAACAGGTTTTTACGCCGCATAACGCAAAGAATGCGGCGGAAAAAACACCAGAGCCTGTACTATTCCATAAGTATACTGTTCTCTCCAACTTGGCATATTTTACCATATTAATAAAGTGTATTTCCAGCAGTAATATTGGTTTCTGAGGATGCAACGCGGAAATTGAAAAAGGCAGTCTGCCGATGTATAATACAAGCATGAGTAAATTCAATGAATTATCCGTACTATTACAGTTTCAAGAAGGACAACATTAGGCACTAGAGCTTTTCCTGTCGGCGCACGGGTTACTTACAGTGATTAAGAGTTACGCGCAACAATGGCTGTCTCTCTACTGCTTACCCTTAATGTATGGATTACTGTAAAACGAATACAAAAGCTGAACAAACATGACGCACCATATAACCGGCTCGCAGAGTATCACGCCGAAGTAACCCAATGACGGGACAAGCAGGAAGGCGAAGACAATCTTTCCGGCCAGCTCCATAATGCTTGAGACAAGCGGGACGATTTTTTTTCCTATGCCTTGGAGCGCGAAACGGAAATTTAAAAGCATTCCGAGGATCAAATAAAATGGAGAATTTATCCGCAGATACCGCGCGCCGTTTTCTATCACGATAATCTCCTGCGAGCCGGACAGCAGGCGCACAAGCAAGGGGGCGGCAAACAGGATAAAGATCGAAATAAACACGCCCCAAACACTTGAGATTATGTTGCCGTAACGCACGCCCTTACGGATTCGATCAAGCCGGTTCGCGCCCTTGTTCTGTGATACGAACGTAGACAGCGCGATGGCGATTGTAGGTATCGGTATCAAACATAAACTGCTGAGTTTTCTTGCCGCAATATGCCCGGCAATCACAAGGTAGCCTAATCCGTTTATTGCACGTTGAAGCACAACTGAGCCTAATGTTACAATCGACATCATAAAGCCCATTGAAAAGCCCTGTCCTAACAGTTCTTTGTATAACACGGAGTCAAAGCGGAAATGTTCTTTGTGCGGTACAAGTTCCGGGCATTTTTTAAAGATGTAGACAAAACAAAGAACCGCCGAAATCCCCTGCGCGGCTACGGTAGCCGCCGCCGCTCCGCTTACGCCCATATCAAATTGCGTGATGAACAAAATGTCAAGGGCGATGTTCAGCACGGACGAAACAATCAAAAATAAAAGCGGCATCACGCTGTTGCCGATGGCGCGTAACAGTCCCGCGCAGAGGTTGTATGCGAAAAGAACGACGGCGAACGCTATCAGTATCGAAATGTATGAGTATGCCTCGTTTATTATATTGTCCGGCGTTTTTAACAGTCTCAGTATCGGCATCATAAAGACGCTTGCAACTACCGAGATGAAAACTGTCAGCAAACCGCCTGACACAACCGCTCCGGCTACCGTGCGTTTCAGCAAATCCTGATTGCCCGCTCCGTGGTTTCTCGCAGCGACAATCCCGAAACCCCCGCCGACTCCCATAGCGAAACCTATCAACAGTTCAAATATAACCGCGCTCGCGCCTACGGCGGCAAGAGATGTTTCGCCGAGAATGTGCCCGACTATCACTGTGTCCGCCGCACTGTAAAGCTGTTGAAATACATTTGAGAGGAACATCGGAATGGCGAATACCAAAAGAGACTTTAATATATTGCCGTTTAACAAATCGGTTTTAGTCTGAAACAAGCTTTTCATCTGCTATGCTTCTCCTGGTTATTGGAGTTAAAAGTATTTTTGATATATTCCAAAAATAGGGATGCCGCCTGGCTGAAAATACGGTTCTTCTTCCACGCCATCACATGGCCTGCTTTACGCGCCGGAGATAACGGCACAAACCGCAGGTTCTTGTTGGGCCGGATTGAATACGCTCCCTGCAATGTAATTGAGTAGCACAGACCGCGCTCAATTAAAAGCATGGTGTTGGTAAGAAGGTTATGATACCCAAGTATGTTGAGTTTTTTTGACATCTTTCCGAACCAGCTTTCAATTTCCTCTGTTACGATTCGCCGGTGCGACAAAAAAAACGGCAGGCCGACTATATCCCCAGTGCGAAGGCTTTCCCTTTTCGCAAGCGGATCATCCTTGCGCATAAGCACGCCCCAGGCATCCTGAAAACTAAGGGGGATAGATTCGTATTTGGCGATTTCAACCGGCTCTACCAAAATGCCAATATCAACATGGCCTGAATCAATTTTGTCGCGTATGTCATCGCCGTTTCCGCTGTAGATTTCGTACCTCACCATTGGATGAAGCGAACTGAACGCCTCAAGCGCGTCGGGTAACAAAAAAGACGCGGAAGTTTCAACACAGCCGATTGTAACAACGCCTGCCACCATATCATTATGTTCCGCAATATCCCGCTGTGTCTTATCCAGAAGCGTAACAATTTCCTGCGCCCGCTGTTGAAATAAAATCCCGCTGGAGGTAAGGGTGATTTTTCGTTTACCGCGAATCAGAAGTTCCACTCCCAATTCGTCTTCCAATTCCATAAGCTGTCTGCTCATGGTCGGCTGTGTAACGTGAACCGCGTCGGCGGCTTTCGTGATATTGCCTTCTTTTGCAACGGCGAGAAAATATTTTAGCACACGGACATCCACAGCGTTCCTCCATTTATGCGTATTATATACGCTTCACGGATTATAGACTATCCTGTAAGCCCGCTGAAAATAATTTCACGGTATGCATACGTGAAACCGCCGCAGCGCGGGTTAAAGTTAAGAGAATATTCTCCCTGATTTTTTTCAACTTCAACACGGCTTCTGCTCTTCTCACTGCATTGTATATGTGATGTTGTCTGTAATTATGGAATACAACTTGAGCCCATTTGTATCCAACCGGGGATATTTCCCATGCGGGTCTCTGCGGGCAGGCCGCGTTTGACGCGTAATCAAAAAACGTTTTCATACTGAATTCTCCTTAAAAATGGTTTTACGCAGGCTTAAATTACCTGTTTAACCTCACTTTATACGAAAAAAGTTATTATGTAAAATACTTTGTTTTTATCATTATCCATGCCTAAAATGAATAGTTTATCCTTGTTCAATAATGTAAAAAATTCGTTATAAAAAACTATTTTTTAATATGCCTGTAAAGCATGAAAAATTATACAAAACAAGTATTTGATACCAGAAAACCAAACCGGATATAATTTAAACAGAAAAAAATTACAGGAGAGAAGTAATTATGGAATATATAAAACTTGGAAACACAGGTCTTGATGTGTCGCGGGTATGCCTGGGGTGCATGTGCTTTGGAAGTATGCCGGATGGGACAATGCCCTGGCTTTTGAACGCGGACGACTCCGGCGCAATTATCAAACACGCATTGGAATTGGGCGTTAATTTTTTCGACACCGCTAATTGTTATGCCAATGGCACAAGCGAGGAATTTTTGGGAAAGGCGCTGAAGAATTGCAATCGGGATGAAATCGTGGTTGCGACAAAGGTATTTATCCGTATGCGCCAGAGCGCGAATGGTCAGGGGCTGTCCCGTAAGAACATCATGGCTGAAATCGACCACAGCCTGAAGCGTCTGGGTATGGATTATATAGACCTCTACATTATTCACCGCTGGGATTACAATACGCCGGTTGAGGAAACCATATCCGCGCTTCACGATTTGGTTAAATCAGGCAAGGTACGCTATATAGGCGCATCGGCAATGTACGCATGGCAGTTTCAGAAGGCGCAGTACACAGCAGAAAGAAACGGCTGGACAAAATTTGTGTCTATGCAGAATCATTATAATTTGATTTACCGCGAGGAAGAACGCGAAATGATTCCGCTTTGCATTGACCAAAAAATCGCTTTGACACCGTACAGTCCGTTGGCGGGAGGGAGGCTGGCACGCGACTGGTCGGCTGATACAAAACGTTTTGAAAACGATAAAACGGCGCAAGGCAAATACGACTCCACACAGGATACTGACAAGGCCATTGTGGACAGGGTTGGCGAACTTGCGGAAAAACATGGCGTGCCCCGCTCTCATATTGCGCTGGCGTGGCTAAGGCAGAAAACCCCTGTAATTGCGCCTATCGTCGGCGTTACCAAAATGTCGCATCTAGAAGACGCGGTTGCGTCTTTGCCGTTTACACTAACGGCGGATGAGATGGGCTTTTTAGAGGAACCATACATACCGCATAAAGTTGTAGGGGCGATATAATAAAATTGATAAAAACCATCAAAGATAAAATATCGCCTTCTCATTTCAAAGACAGAAAAAGGCTGACGCTTGCCGGCATTACCGTAATTGCTTTCGTTTTTGTTACATTGTTTATTATCAGCTTTATTTACGAAGAGCGGAACACACGGCGCGAAACGATAATAAATCTTTTAAGCAATGAGGCGAACAGAGACGCGGCTATTGTCTACAATTTTTTTGACAGTTACATAGATACGCTTCGATCTTTATCAGTTTATATACAAAGGTTTGACGATTTAGAATCCACGCAAACAATCGGTTTTCTAAGGACTATGGCAGAGTCATTCGGATTTGAGCGTCTTTCGATTGGCTTAAGCGATGGCAGGTCTTATACAACAGACGGACTTACGTTAAATATTACGCGGGACGATTTTCTGGAACCCATAAAAAACGGCCAAGTTTTTATTTCGGATTTAATGACTTCAAACATTGACGGCGCGCCCTCGGTATATATCGGGGTTCCGATATACAAATACGGCTCTCCTGCCGCGTTACTCGGATATGAATTAAAAAGGGAACGATTGAACAACTTGTTACAAAAGCTCCTTTCCGAAGATGGCAAGTATTCTTATTTCATGGACGAACACGGCGAATTTGTGGCGTTTGTCGCGGATTCCAATATCGGCTTTTCACCTGAGAACAATTTATTTTACGTACTTGGAAGGCATACATACGGGGCAGGTCTTTCAAAAGAGTTAGTAATGGCGGATTTTGCTAACACAACAGCAGGATATACGGAATATTCGAGTGATGGAGTTGAGCGTTACGCCTATTATGCCCCGGTCGGCATTAATAACTGGATGGTTATGACGGTTACGTCCAAAAACGATATAGACGCGGATACGGACAGGTTTTTAAGGAGCGCGATTATTCTTGCGGTACAGATACTTTTGATATTTTTGGCCGTCGCGTTTTTTGTATTTCGTGAGCAAAAGAAAGCGCGTGAAAAAATTCAGTTGGATGAACAATGTTTCCGCATACTTGCCGAACATACTGGCAAAGCGGTCATTGAATGGGATTACAGCAAAAGGATAATGTATTCTTCCAATTTTGAAAAAGCTATCGGGCGAAAACCGCTCAAGGACATTTTACGTTCGGCGGATGACGCGATTGACGCGGGGGCAGTACACGCGGATGATTGCGATTTATACAGGAAAACATTTTCTGATACTGTAAATGGCCGGGATTTTAAGGATGTACGGCTTAGATTGCGTGCAGTGGACGAGGATTATCAATATTATTCCATGTCTTCGGTTGTGGTTCATGACGCTAAAGGCAAACCCTATAAGTCCATAGCCTTTTTAGAGAATATTGACGAACAAGTTCGCCGCGAAAATTTATTGCTCCAGAAAGCGAATACAGACCCGTTGACCGGGTTTTACAACAAAGCCGCCGCCGAAACATTTATATCCGAGATCATGCTGTCGTCAGCTAACGGAGCGGCGCACGCTCTAATGTGCATTGACCTTGATAACTTTAAGAGTATCAACGACTTGTTCGGCCATTTATACGGTGATGAAGTATTAAAAGAAGCGGCTAGCAATATGAAAAACCTGTTCAGGTCTGATGACGTTTTAGGCAGATTTGGCGGAGACGAGTTTGTTATTTTTGTTCGGGATATGTCAAGTATCGGCTTGCTAGAGGAAAAGACAGCCGAGCTTAA
>JGI24698J34947_10000969_pt1 | contig 14667 bp, 14 predicted proteins | sample TergutMp193P3_FD_34947 | JGI IMG/M metagenome (IMG submission 34947) | reverse complement strand
TACTTTCAGATGAGCCCGTAATTGAACATGAAGTGAAAAATCTTACGCTCATAATGAAATATTGGGAAAACGGCAAGCCGGAGCCGTATAGGATGATTTATGAGGAAAAAGTGGTCATTGATAAAGATGAGATAGAAATAACATTTGATTCTTCTCATTCGCCTGATGACTCTTCAGAATGTAAATATGAAGACGATTATGAGGTTGAAACAGTAATAATATGCGATTCAATACCGCTTAAAAAGTGCGAGCAGGTGTTTCTGCTTGTCGGCGCAGGTTCTGGTGAAGAATAAGGGGTAAGAGAAATGAAATATTTTTTGCTGATTGCCAAAAGCCTTTCTATCGCATTCTTAACCATAATACTTTTGTCCTGCTACAGTAATGTAAACGGCCAAAATACGGCGGTATCACAAGCGGAAAATAGCCGAGACGAAGTGCCATTACAAGCCTATACCGCCCCTGTAAGCGAACAGGCAGAGACAGCCGAAACTGTTCGCATTACCAACATGACTCTGATCCCCTCTGTAGAGCCTGAACTGCTTAGAAACGTAATGCCCAACAGTTGGCGGAAACTTTCAAGGCTGACGGAAACCGAAGAACAGGCTTTTATAAGGGAGAATGCAGAGGTTCTTTTACAGTTGGCAGATTTTTTTCGCAATTATAATATGGGATGGGATAACGCTAGCCGGAATAACACAGACAAACTTGAATATTACTGTATTTACAGACAGCAAGTTGGTGCTGATACATTCTACCGTGTTCTTTTTACGTTCGACAGCGCCCCGGATTTTTTAAGCCCTGCCGTACGCTTTTACCAGTATTTGATTTATAAAGGAGCCCCTATTCAGTTTACCGGTACATATAATTCTTTAATGACAACACAGAGGGGATATTATGTCTCTTTCTTTAGTTTAGATATAATCTCCGGTGCAGAAAAGGCAAAAGGAATAATGGTAACGGAGCTTGGTTTTGAAGGATATGATGATCCCAACTGGAGCAAGTATGCCGGACAAAGAAACGGACAAATATACGGCGGTTCGTCGTTCTATTATTATTTTATGGATGACCTGCTCAACGGGAACCGTTCGCCTATACGAATAACTGCCTCGGAATGTCTTGTAGACCCGGGTATTCCTTTACGGTACAGTTTGCAGAACGCCTTTGACGGCGATCCTTCGACCAGTTATGTGGAAAACACGAGAGATAATTTAATAGAAATCAATCTATCATTTTTAAATAACAGAAAAATAAAACAAATTGCAATTATAAATGGGTATGCCCAAAACAGGGATTTATATATTAAGAATAACAGAGTCAGGGAAATTTCGGTTGAAACTTATCAATTGAACAATACTCAAACAGAGTTAGAAATAATTTTTTTGGGTAGGTGGCCATTAGAGGATAATACACTTAATAATCAATTTATAAATGTTGAGAAGCCGGATCACTTGAAAATAACTGGTATTTTTTCAGGTACAGTATACAACGATACTTGTATCGCCGAACTAAATTTTTTAACAGACAATGGCTGGTTGTTTGGAGACATGGATGAGTGATAATAGCCTCCATAGAAGAAATTTACCCGTACCTTTTTTTTCACAACGGGAAGTAACATACAAATGGCAGCAAATGGAAATTGTTAATAATCAAAGCGTTCCAAAACCTAACACGGAGGCTTCACTTGCCTGGGCATCCTGCAACATTGTAAGCTTATGTATGCTCCTGCACTATTACGGCATTACTGATGATTCTCCTAATAAAATGTTGGAAAAGTTTTTTACAATTATTTTTAAAAACTCTAGTAATCTGCAAGAAAATTTACCTAACGACTTTAGTCATGAAGAAAATGATGAAAAAAATAATAAAGGACCACACAGATTACAACTTTGGGAGTATTTATGGCAGTTTCCCCAAAGGGCTTACAATGTTCCTCCTGAATATATAAAATTGCATAGGCTGACTCCTGTTGAGGTGAGAAATGAAATAGCGGAAGGTTATCCGGTCATGTTTTCCTACGGAGCGGTAACACCCTCATTGCGTAGGAATGATCAAAATGTTTCTATAGAAGAACAAATTATAAGAAGAACAAGCGAACATATAGCGGTGATAAGGGGTTTCACCGAAAAAGATGATATTATATTAAACGATCCGTGGGGCGATCCAACTTATACTGATGGAAGCATTAGGGGTATAGATGATGAATTAAGAGGGGTTTATAGTTTTCATATTGGCAAAGGTGATAATACGATAATTAAAAAAGAGGCCTTTAATGAAATAACAAGGGATCCCCTTCATCAATCTCTTGTAATAAGATACCCTCACGTCTGGGCGTTCCCGTTCAGGCAGTATACTCAGCAAAATGACGGACTTACAAGCCGTACATTAACTTTTAGCGATCATACCATAGATAACGAAACAAATCCAAATACATTTCGTGTCAATCAGGTTCGATCCATGATTGCTATGGAAGTATTAAGAAATGCGGGCTATCCCATATCGGCTAACAGGTTTTGGCATGACGGAATACATATAAGAGGAGAAAGGCAAAGGCCTGTTTATGCAATCGGCCCGGGCCGCATTGTAGCCGCCCGTATATTGAACGAAAATAGAATGCCTGCCGGCGGAAGCAATAATTTTGTTTTGATACGCCACCGCGTAAAAATTGATAATCAGTTAAAGGAATTTTACAGTCATTATATGCACCTTGCGCCTGTTGATATTGCCCAGCGGATACAGGAGCAAATAGCATTAGGACATAATGAAAGAGAAAAGGACTGGCTCGATCAAATAATAACATATATACGCCCAAAATGCGCGATAATTAGAATTCGTACAAACCCATCTATTTCAGATAGCGCCTTAATAGGCCTTGACGGCAAGGAAGGTCAAAGAGGACCGCAAGTTTTTTACCGTAATAACCAAAACGCGATAGTACCTACCTCTCCTGCTGAACATCTTGCGAACCGTTCATTAATATATTTTTGCCCAGTAGAGGATTCAATTAAACAAAGAATGGAAACAATAAACCCGGATGAAGAATTGCAGGGCAGGCTATCAGATTCGTTTTACGATGATGTTGATAAAATTGCCCATTATATTTATACAGATAAAACTAATGATGCTAAATATTATTCATTTTATCACAAAAAAACCGGGGAAGGTAATAATGTTGCATGGGAAATTCGCTATGTTGAGGCAAATAACAACTATACTTTTCAGCAAATAAACAAACTGGAATTCATTTATTACCGCATCTAATGAATGTAAAAAATAAAAGAAAAAATTAAATACCGCTTTTTTTTCATTTTTTCTTTTTTAATTCGCCAGTGCCTTTTTCTGCTTTTCAATATAACCGTTTTGAGCGGTAGGGAGATTGGCTAACCGTTGCTTGAGCAGGGATTTTTCTATTGAGTCTATTCCAGGTGAACGCAATATATTTTGTATTCGGGTTTTGTGCGATCCGCAGGCAAAGTGAAAAGAGTCCTTTGGATAGCCTCCTTTTACACGGTAATCTTTATGGTGAGGAATACATTCGTCTACTCCATGATACAGGGTACTATCCTCTACAACTTTAAGCGCACGAAAAGCGTCATCAAAACTTTGAATCGCTTGTGTTAGGCTGGTAAAAGAGTCTTTATCTGATTTATCGCAAAATTGCAATTCTTGGGTTAGGAAGGCATACTCGGCAAGGATCATGATTTTTGGGTCGGCGGTGGCTTGGGCTTCTTTGAAAACAGATAATGCTACAGATATACCACGCTCGTAGGATATGCGCCCATCGTGTTCTTTTCCCCATGTGGCAAAACCTTTGCGTCCAGAATCTATATTGGCTGCTGCGGTAGTTATGCTACTGACGTAACCAATTAGATCCATATTCTGCCTCTACTTCCGATAAATTCCAGCCGAGTTTTAATAAACAATCCAGTCCTACTTTTTCCTTGATCACTTTCGCTATATATGGGGGCAAGGGGGCAGTTTTCATAAGACGGCTATACCCTTCTGTATCTCCTGCTTCCCATAAATCTAAAGCCTTGTTCGATATGGCAAGTTTTTCGTCAAGGGTCATGGTTTGGGTTTGCGGCATAATTACTCCTTGATTTAGAGTATAACAGCCAATGAGAGCCTTAATCAACAACCCCGGCCTAAAACCAAACCTACGGTTCGGCGGGGTATGTTAATGATGATGATAATACACTCTTTGAAGTTGATGTTTTTTTGCAAAACGGCGGCAAACGCGCATTTCTCACCTGAATTTTTCCACGCCGCAGCGTGCGCAGTATTTATCAAGTACGCAGTTTGAACAGAAGGGGCTGACAGGCCGGCAGAGTCTCTGTCCGTAAAGAACAAGCAGGTAATTGATCCGCTTCCAGTATTTTTTGGGGAGAATATCCCTTAGGATCATTTCGGTTTCATCGGGGGTTTTGCTGGAGAGCCAGCCGCAGCGGTTTGAAATACGGTGGACGTGTATATCCACGCATAAGCCGTCAAGGTCAAAGGCTTCCGTAAGTACGAGGTTCGCGGTTTTTCTGCCGACCCCGGGCAGGGCAAGAAGCTCGTCCATTGACGGGGGTACTTTTCCGCCGTAACTTTCAATAAGTATAGTCGCAATTTTTTTTAGCGAGGCCGCTTTGTTTCTGTAAAAACCGGCGGGATAGATCAGTTTCGCTACTGTTTCCTCTTTCATTGCTTTCAGTTTTTCGGGGACGGGCGCTTTTTCAAGCAAACGGGCGGAAGAGACAAGGGTCACTTCGTCCTTTGTACGCAGGCTTATAATTGTAGAGACAAGAACTGCCCAAGGGTCGCGGCTGTAATGTTCGGCAACTGTATTCACCGAGGGGTCCTGAACGCAAAGGTCTGTGCGCCATTTTTCAAGAGCGTTGAAAACTGCGTCCCACTTTATTTTGTCCGTCATAATTTTTCCAGAAGGCACACTGCAAGAGCCTGAACAGCCTTCCCCCTTCCCACAGGCCCAAGCCTTTCCGCCGTTTTCCCTTTCAGAAAAATACTTTCGGGGGGAACTTCCAGTGCGTCTGCAAGTGAATTGCGTATAACGTCCCTAAAGGCGAGTACTTTTGGCTTTTCGCAGATTACCACGCAGTCAAGGTTTAAAAGCCGCCAGCCTGCCTGCTTCACTTTTATAAACGCGTTACGCAAAAGAATCATGGAGTCGCAGTCTTTGAATGCGGGGTCGCAGGGCGGATACAATTCGCCGATGTCGCCAAGACCCGAAGCGCCAAGGATAGAGTCGCACACCGCGTGGGCAAGAACGTCCCCATCCGAATGACCCGCCTCTCCTTTTGAAAAGGGAATCTCGACTCCTCCCAAAAGGAAGCGCCGGCCCTTTTTCAAACGATGAATGTCATAACCAAGCCCGGTTCGTATCATCTGGCGAGCACAACACCGGGAAGGGGACGGAACTCTTTAAAAGAAAGATATTTAAAAGGATGAATGTCAAGCGCGTTTTGATACCAGCCGTCAATCTCGTTAGTATCAATTATATTAACAGCATAACTGTGATAAATGGGCAGTACCGCTCCCCTGTCCAAAAGCAGTTTCTCGGCTTGCGCAAGAGTGGAAAGGCGGGCTTCGCCTTCTTCAAGCATCGATCTTTCAATTAACGCCTCATAATCGGCATCGTAAAAACGCGCATCGTTTAAATTTGAATCCCTCCGCCACATTTGCAGGAATGTGTAAGGATCGGCAAAATCGCCAATCCATGTTGAAGAACCGATGATGTACCCTTTTTCTTTCATGGATGTAAAATAACGTTCATAGGGAATAACTTCCACCCGTACGTTAAGGCCAAGATTATCCCTCCACGCCCTTGCCATAAGGGTTCCGACCCGCGCCGCTTCACGCGAAGGCGTAAGACGGATAACAAGTTCCGGCATCCCAGCGCCCCCTGCGTAACCGGCTTCGGACATCAGCCTTTCAGCTTCTTCATAGTTGGCTTCGGTTATCCCCCGGACTCTTGGATAGCCGGTTATGGGATAAATCAAAGTTTCGGCAGGCAGGTAATAACCCTGGCGAATCTCTTCCCACGGCAGAACAAGTGCCATTGCTCGGCGGATTCTGAAATCATTCCAGGGTTTATCTTCGCTTCGAATGTAGTAGTAATGAGTGGCAAACATAACGTTTACCTGAATGCCCGAAAGATCGGTCAGGGATTCCAGGTCTACATCACCGGCAATCCAGCGCCCTTCGCCGGAATTCCAGAGATAAGCGGCCTCTTCCGCCGTGTCAGTATATTTTATGTTAATCCTGCTAAGGGAAACGCGGTTGCGATCCCAATACAGGCTATTCTTTACCATGACTATACCGTCATCATTCATTGTCTCAATGCGGAACGGGCCGTTGGAAACAGGAGGAGTCCATTCTGAGTCTCCAGAAGGGGACCATGAATCCTTGTCCAGCATTGAAGGATGTATCGGGCTGAAAGAATGATGGCAAAGCATTGCCGGAAAAAATGCCGCCGGCGAGGCGAGTTTTACGACAAGGGTCTTTAAACCGGTGGCGTATATGCCGACTTTTGACGGGTCTTTTTCAATGCCGTTGCGGTAATCGTGAGCGCCTTCGATAATATCGAACAAACTTGAATAGGGGGAGTCGCGTCCCGGCTCCAGAAGCGAAATCCACGCGGCGCGGAAATCTTCCGCCCTTACAGGATCGCCGTTTGAAAACACCGCCGTTTGCCGGATGGTAAAAGTCCACTGCTTTTTATCTTCGGAAAGCTCCACCCTGTCAGCCGCCGCGGCGGCAGGTTCCAGCGTACGCGGGTTGTAGGAAAAAAGCCCCTCATAAATAGCGGTAAAAATCTGGGCTTCGCTGGCAAAATAGGATTTGCGGAAATCCAGTTCCATGTCCTGTCTGGAAAAAACAACGGTAAGCTCGTCCCTGTCCCGAACAGGGGGGCGCGTTTCGGCAAAATCACGCCTGTCGTTGTCCTGCCTCGGTTCCGGCAGTCCGGTAACATCCTCATCCTGTACCTGTATCTGCTGTTCCTCCTCATCCTGCACAGGAGGGCTTATACATCCGCCGGCCATAAAAACGCATATTAAAAAAAACAGAATGGATTTGCCCGGGAATCCGGTTGATTTTCCAACAACTCTGGTCTTTCTCAGATTTATTAAAAGCATATTTAAAGTATAATACGAAAATTTCATAAATACAACTCTAGCCATTCATTATTTTTCTTTTGAGATAATCCTGTAATGCGCCGCAGTCATGTCAAGGCCTGCCTCGTGGAAACCGTTCTGGATGTTTTCATAGAGGATGGTATAAATACGCGGGAGTTGGCTTACATCCTTCGTGTAACAGTTGATTTGGTAGCACGCGTAAAAATCGTCCAGTTTTGTCTGAAGCACAAAGGGTTTGGGGGTTTTCTGAACATGGTCTGTGACAAGGGCGGCGTTTATTAAAATATCGTGAACAGTCTGCCAGGGCGTTGAGTAGCCGAAGGTAACCTCGGCAAAAATGATCAGGCCTTCCGCGTCCTCATCGGAAGACGTATTGTAATTGATAATGTTTGAGTTGAGAATCATCAAATTGGGAAACGTCACATATTCGTTTTTATGCGTTTTAAGCCGCACCACCATCATATTTTTCTCTACAACAAAACCTGTTATTTCCTTTATCTGAACGCGGTCGCCTATTTTAAACGGACGCATATAGGTGATAACAAGCCCGGCGACAAGATTGCCGATTGCTGTAGAAGAGCCGAGCGAGAAAATAACGCCGACAAAAACCGAAACTCCCTGAAAAGCCCTTGAGTCCGAACCGGGCAGATAGGGGTAGACAACAGCGACCGTAAAAGCCCAAAGAAGCACCTGCAAAATTTTCAATGTAGGCATCGCCCAGTCAGCGTAAAAATGCGGTATCACAAGCCTGCCCCTGTCAATCTGATCGGCGAAAAATTTAAGGGCGCGAAGCACATAACGGGTAATAAGAACAATGATAACTATTGTAAACAAATTGGGAATGTACCTTATCGCGTCGAGGGCTATGTTTTTTACAGGGTTCCATATATAGCCGAACAGCGTCGAGGCAAAATCTCTGGTAGCGCTGAAAAAACTGAATATAACCGGAACGGAAAGAAAAAGCATAACGGCGGCGATCACATATTTCAATATTTGCAAAAGAACCTGCATTATATTGATGAGCTGTCTTACCGAAAGAAGCCTGAATTTTTTAATTGTAAGGGGCTTTATTTTATCCTTGCCCGAAGTTTCAAGTTTTTTACTCAACCGTATGAACAGACGCCACAACAGCCATATTAACAGCGCCTGCAAAACCACTATTGCAAGGACGATGCAAAGCCTTTGAACAAAACTCATCTCCTCTTTCGGTTTCACCATGACAAAGCTGGAGGACGTAACGGCATCCGCCTGGACTTCCTTGCCGTCAGATACGGGGGCGCTTTCCTCCGCCTCTTCATCCACGGTTGAGTACGTCTCTTCCGGCACATCGGCGCTGTCTTCCTGCGCGGAAGAAAAAGACAGAGCCAGCAATAAAAGGAAAACTGTTAAAAAAGCAAACTTTCTCATAACCGTCCGTTAAACTCCCGTTAAAAACAGCTTGCAATCGCGCTTTCAAAAGCGTCCAACTGCGGGGAAATGATCGCGATAGGATCGCATCTTTTCTTCAAGGCCAAAATCGCCTCCGGCACGTCGATAGACTGCCCGACAGCTTCCTCCGCCAGATTTGCCTCTCTTGCCGGATGTCCTGTGGCAAGCACTATTGTGTGAGCCGAGCCGTTACATTTGCTTTCACCGTTAACTGAACGCGCCGCGGCAAAAGCGACAGCCGTGTTTGGATCTATGTGCATATTGTATTTTTTGAAAAAATACTCCATTGTCCTGACGGTAAGATCGTTGTTAATCGAAGCGGGATATACCATGTTGCGCATAACGGCGGGAGCTTCTTTATAAAAAGACGCAAGACGCTCGTAATTCAGCGGGACGCTTACGTCCAGAGCCGGAGAGTTGGTATAAATAAGCGGCTTTGGAATAAAGGGCTTACCCCGTATAAAATCGCCGAACGAATTGTTTATGTTCATGGCGGCGATAAAACCGTTTACGGGCATTCCGAATTTCCACGCGTAAAGACCGGCGATAAGGTTGCCGAAATTACCGCACGGCACGCTGAAAACCAAATCCCCGCCGAGGCTGTTTTTAAGCTGGACAAACGCGTAAAGGTAGTAAAAAATCTGAGGAAGGAGCCTGCCCGCGTTTATCGTGTTGGAGCTTGTAACATTGTAACGGGCAGAAAATTGACGGTCGTTAATCGTCTCTACAACAAGACGCTGGCAGTCATCGAATGTCCCCTTTACCTGAATGGGAATAATATTCCCTCCGTTCTGTATAAACGACGAAGGATCAAGACCGCGAATCTGCCCCGACGCGTACAGGAGAACAAGGGAGATTCCCTTCCTCCCGCTGAAGGCATGGGCCATGCTCGCCGCAGTATCGGCCCTCGCGCCGGCAAGGATCATCGCCTGCCCGCCTTCTTCAATGAACTCCTCAAGAATTGCCGAAAGAAAGGCAATGCCGAAATCCTTGAAAATACCGGCAGGCCCGTTGTACAGGTTGAGAAGGGAAAACTCATCGTCCAGCCTGATCAATTCAGGCGCGAAATTGTAGGCGCTTGCTGCGATCCTTGCCGCGGAAACCGGGTAAACATCCCCCTCCAAAAGCGCCGGCGCGATAGTTGTAACCAATTCATTAAAGCGCGTCTTTTCGTCCATCTGCGACAAAAGCTCGCGGATATCCGCCGCCTTTTCGGGGACATAAAGACCGCCGTCTTCGGGCAGGCACTTGAGCACCGCCTCCCTGTACGAAACGAGGGGAAGGTTTGACTTTGTCGAACGGAACTGCATCTGAAGTTATTATACAGGAAAAATCAATATTTTAAAAGCAAGTATTTTCATTAGAGCTGTTCGGCGTTCACAAAGCAACTGACACCGCCCTCTTTCCATGATACAATATCCCCATGTATGCAGGATTTTATTCCCTCGGCGCTGCCGAGGAAGTGACAGGCTCCAAGCATGTGCTTGAAATTGACGGGCAAAGTTACCTGATTGACTGCGGTTCTTTTCAGGGCTCCAGAGCGGAAGCGGACAGGAAAAACCGGAACCTTGGAATCGCCTCTGATCGTATCGAAAGCGTCGTCCTTACCCACGGCCACCTTGACCATTGCGGCCTTCTTCCGCTCTTGTCAAAACAGGGCTACAAGGGCAACGTCTTCGCAACCCCCGCGACAAGGGATATCGCGAGCCTCATCATGATGGACTCCGCCAACATTCAGGCGCACGACGCGAAGTACCTGAAAGCCCAGGCCCAAAAGAAGGGGGAAAAATTTGACTGGACTCCCCTCTATTCGGAACAAGACGCGATAGCGGCGGTCGGGCAGACAATTGGAGTTTCGTATAACAGACCCATGTTTATTGGAGACGGGGTAAACCTTGAGTTTTACGACGCGGGGCATATCTTAGGCTCGGCAATTGCTTCAATAAAAATAAAGAAAGGCGGCGAAGAGCTTAACATTCTGGCGACAGGCGATCTCGGACGCAAGGGAAAGCCCATCATCCGCAACCCGGCGATCCCTGAAACTACTGCGGACTACATCATCCTTGAGAGCACCTACGGCGACCGCAGGCATGATTCCACCGAAGATGCTATTGAGAAACTCGCCGTCATTGCAAGGCGGACTGTAGAAAAAAAGGGAAAAATTTTAATCCCCTCTTTCGCAATTGAGCGTACGCAGGAACTTGTCTACTATTTCCACCTTTTGGCAGACGACGGCGTAATTCCCGAAGTACCGATTTTCGTTGACTCCCCGATGGCAACTAACGCGACGACAATTTTTCAGGTACACCCCGAATGTTACAGCGATGAGATAAAAGAGGCTTTTATCAAACATCACAAAAATCCTTTTGGTTTTAACAGCCTGCATTTTACAACCAGCGTACAGGAATCAAAGGCGCTTAACGATCATAAGGGACCGTTGATCATAATCTCCGCAGACGGAATGTGCGAAGCCGGACGCATCCAGCACCACCTGATTCACAACATACAGGACCCGAACACTACCATCATGACTGTCGGCTACATGGCGGAAAACACACTTGGACGGCGTATTCGCAACCGTGAGAGTGAGGTGAAAATTCATGGCGAATGGTTCAAGCTAAAAGCCAATGTTGAGGAGATAAACGCATTCAGCGCCCACGCCGATTATTTTGAAATACTTGAATGGCTCAAAGAGCTTGACACATCACGCTTAAAGGGAATCTTCCTGGTTCACGGCGAAAAAAAAGCTCAAGTTTTTTTAAAGAAGTACCTGGAAGAAAACGGCTTCCCGAACGTTGAAATTGTCAAATACGGAAAAACTTATGAGCTCAATTCATAGGAAAACTATGTCCTTTGTGATCTCCGTGTCTCTGTGAGATAAAACCATGTCTTTCTCATCATCTGCCGAAGTGTTTTCGTGGATTTCGCGGTTTATCAATCTTGAGCGCGGGCAAAGACCCAAAAGTTTCCGCCTTGACAGAATGAAGTTTCTTACGGAAATCGCGGATCATCCCGAAAGGTGCGCGCCTTCCATTCACATNGCAGGCTCAAAGGGNAAGGGCTCGGTAACGGGAATGTTAGCCGCCATGCTGAAAGCCGCCGGTTTCCGCGCCGCCCGCTATATGTCGCCTCACGTCGTTGATATACGGGAGAGGATCTGCCTTGGGGATTCTTATTTCAGCGAGGATGTGTACCGCACGGCGGGCGATGAACTNAGGGAAATCACGGAGAAACGGCTTCCCGANGCGGGAAATCCTCTTTTTGATTCAAAAAACGCCGACGGATGCGAGCCTACATTTTGGGAGTTGTTGACGCTCTGNTTTTTCCTGTGCGCAAAACATGGAAACTGCGATGTGATAATAGCCGAAACCGGAATGGGCGGGCGNCTTGATTCTACCAATGTGCTTGATCCACTGGCAAGCGTCATAACCTTGATCGAACTGGAACACACCGCCTTTTTGGGAAACACAATCGCCGAGGTGGCGGGAGAAAAAGCCGGTATCATTAAAACGGGCAAGCCTCTTATTCTGGCAAAACAGAACGATGAAGCTCTGGAAGTTTTCAGAAAAAAAGCGGAAGAAAAAAACAGCCCGCTCTTGTATCTGCCTGAAATCGCGGAACTTTCCAATGTAAATGTTACGCGAAACGGCACGGACTTCACCCTTGCTTTCAAAGCGGAACTCCCCCTCTTCTCAGACCCGCTTGATCTGTCAATTCCCATCCCCGGAAAAGTCCAGGCGGAAAACGCAGCCCTTGCCATTACCGCCTTAAAAACCGCCTTCCCGCAGATCAGTGAAGACGCTATCCGCAGGGGACTTGAAAATTTTTTCATTCCCGCCCGCTTTGAAAAAATCGCGCCGTCTGTGCAAGGCGACGCGCCGCCCTTCATTATTGACGGAGCCCACACGCAGGAAAGCCTCGCCCTGTGCGTTGAAACTTTTTGTTCGCTATACGGCGAAGGCGGCGTTCTCATTTTCGGCTGTGCCGCCGACAAAGACGCATCCGCAATGGCAAAGACAGCCGCTCCTCATTTCTCGAAAATAATCATCACCACCCCCGGAACTTTTAAAACAAGCAACCCCGATCTTGTTTACGAGGCTTTCGTGAATACGGCAGGCAGTGAAAAGACAGTGCTTGTTAAAGACACGCAGGAAGCAATCAGGCAGACGCTTGATTTCGCACGCGGAAAAAATCTTCAGGGAAGGAATCTTCAGGGAAGGCAACTTCCAATACTCGGGACCGGCTCATTTTATCTTGTGTCGGAGATCAGGAAATTTATTAGCGAATGAAATTCACCTAATGAATAAAATTCGTCCTCTTCCTCTCAACTATCGGGGACGGGAGGGGGATTCATTTGGATAAACGGGTACAACCGCTTCCACAGAGGAACGCGTCTATTGCGAGTTCCATGGACTGTTGTGTGTAAGTCCGGTATTTTAAATTATAAAACAACAAATTTACAAAATCGCTGAGCCTTGCCCGAAACGCCTCGCTTTGGTCATTTTTATTACATGGCAGCCCGGCCTCTGCCAATATTCTTGGAAGAAAAACACCGATAGCTATTTTTTCGTTAATATCAAAATTATCAGGCACGCCTTCAAGAAGCTGGATTGGGTGTCTGCGTAAAAACCAAAAAAGTTCATATCCGTATATTTTCTCAACATTGGCTCGTTCTATATCCTGAAAATCCTTGAGTCTTGCAATATCAGTAAAATAATCAAGTATGAACATATGAAAACTTTCTTCATCAATTGTTACTTTATTCTCAAGTCCGAGGCTTTCGATTACCTTGACAGTGTCTGCCCATAAATACTCCACGCGGTTAAGTATCTTATTAGCGGGAAAATATCGCAGGAGAAATTGATAATGCTCATCTTTGATGTATCCGGCTTCACTCATTTATTGCCTCGGATTCATTATGTCCTGAAATGCTCCGGTTTGAGTGAATTCCGCCACGGCTTTTGAATCCCGCTCTTGTTTTGCATTATCGTAGTCTTCTTCATTGTTTTGTGAGCGCGCCATTTTAAAACCTTTTACAGTCAGCCTTTTCATAAGGCGATTGGCAACTCCCTTGGCATCTTTGTCCAGCATTCAAAACCTCCTTAAAAGTTTTATATTTAGTATACACCTTATAGAAATTTCTGTAAATGAAGCTGTTTCACCTACAATGCCGTCCTGTATTGCGCAGTGTTTTAATTCCCGGCATTTATGGCAGTCCATACAGCCGTGGATATTTTTATCCCAACGTGAATTGTCTCCACCGCAATTCCCTCTTTTTCCAACTCCGCCTGCATTATGGAAATTCCCTTTGCGGCAACTCCGTCATCGTGGGGGCTTCCGTTAAAAGCGATTACTTTCATTGCCCGCTCCTTTCCGGCTGATTTTTGATCCGCCAATGATTGTCAACGCGATCAAACTGGGAGGCGGCGAAGGTGATCTGCCGTCCATCGTCGGCGCTTAGTTTGATCTGTCCTGTAACAAGATTTACCTCGGCGACTTTCCAGGGTTCGTTGTTGTGGCTGATACGCATTCCCTCCTGCGGAAGGTTGCGCTGCTGTTCGCTGTAAAAACCGTATTCATAAAAGAGACAGCAAAGGAGCCGTCCGCAGGGGCCTGAAATTTTCACGGAGTTAAGGGAGAGTTTTTGATCCTTCGCCATTTTAATCGAAACGGGTTTTAATTTGTCGGAAACACAGTGACAGCAGTAACCACGACCGCAGACTCCAAGCCCTCCCATCACCCTCGCTTCATCGCGCACTCCTATCTGGCGCAGTTCAATCCGCGTCTTGAAGACGCTCACCAGGTCTTTTACAAGTTCGCGGAAATCGACCCTGTTTTCGGCNGTGAAGAAAAAGAGAATCTTCGGCTCTTCCAACAGATAATGAACAAGAACCAGCTTCATCTCAAGTTTGTGGTTTTCAATTTTTTGTTTNCAGATAACAAAGGCTTCCTTTTCCAGTTGATGGTTCTTGCACGTTTTTTCCAAATCTTCGGGAGTCGCNGCGCGTACAATCCAGGCAATCTCCGAAACGGGAGGAAGCCTCCCGTGCACATTGCCGATTACCTGCGCCAAATCGCGTCCGTAACGGGTAGGCACTATAAC